>LNFM01000844.1_pt1 | contig 138055 bp, 135 predicted proteins | sample 596031 | NCBI WGS metagenome assembly LNFM01 (sample SAMN04254537, study PRJNA301005) | activated carbon metagenome | isolation source: dual media filters at the Ann Arbor, Michigan drinking water treatment plant | place: USA: Ann Arbor
ACACACGCATAACGGTGGGCTGGCACCGAATGCGGCAGAGAAGCAGTATTGGATGGACTATAAAACCGTGGCCAAAAAGACTTGACCACTACATGTCTTGCGAATTTTGGGTGGCATCCGTCATCTTGCTGTGCTATCCCGTCACCACAATATTCACCAGTTTACCGGGCACCACAATCATTTTCTTGATTGCACTGCTGTCGACGAAGCGTTTGACGTTTTCGTCGGCGAGTGCCACGGCTTCGATTTCGGGGCGCGATGCAGTGGCGGGCACGGAAATGCGGCCGCGTAATTTTCCGTTGACCTGGACGACGAGTTCGATGTTGTCCTTTACCAGGGCGGCAGGGTCGGGTTGTGGCCAGGGTGCGTTTACGATGGCGCCGACGTGGCCCAGTTCATGCCATAGCGCATGGGTGATGTGCGGCACGATGGGTGAAAGGATCAACACAATGGATTCCAGCGCTTCTTGCATGACAGCGCGGCCTTGTTCGGAGGTGTCTTCGAAGCGGTAGAGTGCATTGATGAGTTCCATGGTCGCTGCGATGGCCGTGTTAAACGTGTGCCGCCGGCCGATGTCGTCGCTGGTTTTGCGTATGGCTTCATGCACTTGTAAGCGTAGCGCGCGCTGATCGGCAGTGAGTTTGGCCGCGTGTAGCGCGGGTGCGGGGCCGTGGCTGAGGTGGTCGGCGGCGCGCTTCCAGAGACGTTTGAGGAAGCGAAAAGCGCCTTCTACACCCGCGTCAGACCATTCCAGCGATTGTTCAGGCGGAGCGGCGAACATCATGAACAGGCGGGCGGTATCTGCGCCGTATTTATCGACCAGCTCTTGCGGATCAACGCCATTGTTTTTTGATTTGGACATGGTTTCAATGCTGCCAACCGTGACAGGCTGGCCATCGGTTTTGAGTGTGGCACTGATGGTACGGCCTTTGTTGTCGCGTTCGAGCGTCACTTCGTGCGGGAAGTAGTATTCCTTTTTTCCGTTCGGATGAGTACGGTACAGCGTTTCTGCCAGCACCATGCCTTGTGTCAGCAGTTTGGCGAAGGGTTCATTGCCCGCCACCAATCCTTCGTCACGCATCAGTTTGTGGAAAAAACGCGCGTAGAGCAGGTGGAGGATGGCGTGCTCGATGCCGCCGATGTATTGATCCACCGGCAGCCAGTAGCGGGCCTTTTCATCCACCATGCCGGTTGTTGCATGGGGTGAGGCGAAGCGCGCGTAGTACCAGGAGGATTCGGCGAAGGTGTCCATGGTGTCTGTTTCACGCCGCGCGGGTTTGCCGCAATTCGGGCAGGTGGTCTCGTAGAATTGCGGCATCTTGGCCAGCGGATTGCCGCTGCCGTCGGGCACCACGTCTTCGGGCAGCACCACCGGGAGCTGGTCATCCGGCACCGGCACATCGCCGCAGCCGGCACAGTGGAGGATGGGGATAGGGCAGCCCCAATAGCGTTGACGCGAGATGCCCCAGTCGCGTAGGCGGAATTGGATTTTTGGTTGTCCCAGCGCTTTGCTTTGCAAGGCTGCGGCCATTCTGTCGAAGGCTTGCTCGAAGGTGAGGCAGTCGAACTCGTTGGAGTTGAAGAGCAGGCCGTAATCGGTGTAGGCGGCGGTGAGCGGCATCGGAGTCTCGCCATCTGCGGGACGAATGACGGCTTTAATGGGCAGGCCGTATTGGGTGGCGAACGCAAAATCGCGTTCGTCATGGGCCGGTACCGCCATGACAGCGCCTTCGCCGTAGCCCATCAAGACATAGTTGGCGACCCATACGGGGAGCCGTTCGCCGGTGAATGGGTGTTGTACGTAGTGTCCAGTGGCCATGCCGGTTTTTTCTTGTGTGGCGAGCTCAGCCTCGGTCACGCCGCCTTTTTTGCAGGCTTCGATGAAGGCTTGCAGTGTGGGGTTGTGGGCGGCGGCTTGGGTGGCCAGCGGGTGTTCGGCGGCGACGGCGACGTAGGTGACGCCCATCAGCGTGTCAGGCCGGGTGGTGAATACTTTGAGTACCTCTTTGGCAACCCCCTCTCCCGTAACGGGAGAGGGTTGGGATGAGGGAAGACACGGGAAGTGTACTTCCATGCCACGGCTTTTGCCGATCCAGTTGCGTTGCATGGCTTTGACCTGCTCCGGCCAGTCAGGCAAGGTGTCGAGATCAGCCAGAAGTTCTTCGGCATAGGCGGTGATGCGGAAGTAATACATGGGGATTTCGCGTTTTTCGACCAGGGCGCCGCTGCGCCAGCCGCGCCCGTCGATGACTTGTTCATTGGCAAGTACGGTCTGATCGGCGGGATCCCAGTTGACGACCCCGTTTTTTTTGTAGATCAATCCTTTTTTAAAGAGTCGCGTGAACAGCCATTGCTCCCAGCGGTAGTAATCGGGTTTGCAGGTGGCGATTTCGCGCTCCCAGTCGATGGCAAGGCCCAGCGATTTGAGCTGTTTGCGCATGTAGTCGATGTTGTCGTAGGTCCATTGGGCCGGTGCGACGTTGTTTTTCATGGCGGCGTTTTCCGCGGGCAGGCCGAAGGCATCCCAGCCCATGGGTTGCAGCACATTTTTGCCCTGCATACGCTGGTAGCGGGAGATGACGTCGCCGATGGTATAGTTGCGAACATGCCCCATATGCAGCCGCCCGCTCGGGTAGGGGAACATCGACAGGCAGTAGTATTTTTCCCGGCTGGGGTCTTCAATCGCGTTGAAAGTGCGATTTTCTTCCCAGTAGCGTTGCGCCTCGGTTTCACAGCTGGAGGGTTGGTAATGCTCGTCCATCGTCAGTTCCGCTATTTATTGTGTTGCTAGTGGTTGTTGGTGGCTATTATAAGGTTTTGGTGTGGTAAGGTGCATTTTTTGAGATCGGCGCATGAATACATTAACCCTGCTATGGTAATGTAAGATTTCTTACTTTTGAGGCTATGGCAATGATTCAGAAAAAACATACACCCGACGAAAAACATGTCCGTGCCTATGACCGCATGATGGAGCAGGTGAAGGCGTTGATGGCGCATGCCGGTTACAAGGATATCAGGCATGCTGTCGAGACGGTCAAGGAAAAGGCTGTTGAGATTGGCGAGCTGACACGCGAGGAAGCAGAGCTGATTGGCGATTATCTGGTGCGTGATGTGGAGGACGCGGGAACGTACCTGGCCGACACTGGCGGCGAATTAAGGGATTGGTTGCGTTTTGATTTGCAGCTGATCGAGGAACGGTTGCTGGAGGCGTTTGCGGCGGCGGCGGACCAGACCAAGCTGGAGTTGTTGCTGCTGGCGGAGCGCGCCCGGCAGGCGTCGCTGTATCACACTGGCGAGATCACCGGCATCGGCACGCTGCAATGCGTCAGCTGCGCAAAGCAACTGCATTTTCATGCCACCAGCCATATCCCGCCTTGCCCCAAGTGTCATGGGTCGGTTTTTGAGCGGCCTGCAAAATAGGTTGCCTTTTTTGCAGGTGTTGCGGTTGCGAGCCTGCGCCTGCAATCAGGGTAGGGTCAATCCCCGTAACGCGGTTCGGCGCTGATTTTGTGGATACTGAGGTCTGCGCCATTGAACTCTTCCTCTTGGGACAGGCGCAGACCGACCAGCTTCTTTAGCGCGCCATACACAGCAAAACCACCAGCGAGCGCAATGGTCACGCCGAGCAGCGTGCCCACGAGCTGAGAGGCAAGGCTGACACCGCCCACGCCGCCCAGCATCTGCGCGCCGAAGATCCCCGCAGCGACGCCACCCCATGCGCCGCACAGACCATGCAGCGGCCAGACACCGAGCACGTCGTCGATCTTCCATTTGTTTTGGGTAAGAGTGAACGCCCATACGAACAGCGCGCCGGCCACAGCGCCGGTGGTAAGCGCGCCCAGCGGGTGCATGACATCCGATCCGGCGCATACCGCCACCAGTCCCGCCAGCGCGCCGTTATGGACGAAGCCGGGGTCGTTACGGCCCGCGAACAATGCGGCGAGGATGCCACCGACCATCGCCATCAGCGAGTTGACGGCGACCAGTCCGCTCACGGCGTCTATGGTCTGCGCAGACATGACATTGAAGCCGAACCAGCCCACCGCCAGTATCCAGGCCCCCAGCGCGAGGAAGGGGATGCTGGAGGGCGGGTGCGCAGCTATTGCGCCGTCACGGCCGTAGCGCCCGTGGCGCGCCCCCAGCAAGAGAACGGCACCGAGCGCAATCCAGCCGCCCACGGCATGTACTACCACCGAACCGGCAAAGTCGTGAAACTTGGCGCCGAACTGTTGCATCAGCCAATCCTGGATGCCAAAGCGGCCATTCCAGGCAATGCCTTCGAACAGCGGGTAGATCAACGCCACCAGCAGGAAGGTCGCTGCCAACTGCGGGTAAAACCGGGCGCGTTCGGCAATGCCGCCGGAGACGATGGCGGGAATCGCCGCCGCAAATGTCAGCAGGAAGAAAAATTTGACCAGCTCAAAACCGTTCTTTTCGGTTAGCGTCTGCGCGCCATGAAAAAAATCGATGCCGTAGGCTATGCCATAACCAATGAAGAAGTAGGCAAGGGTGGAAACGGAAAAGTCGGCAACGATTTTGACCAGCGCGTTGACCTGGTTCTTCTTGCGCACGGTGCCGACTTCAAGAAAGGCGAAGCCTGCATGCATCGCCAGTACCATGATCGCGCCGAGCAGGATGAACAGTACGTCACTGCCGGACTTTAATATCTCCATAAGATATCCTCTATGAACAAAGATGGAGCGTTACCAAGCAATAATCGCACCAATTTTGTGCGAATCTTAAAATTCAATGAGTTGAATATTCAAGCAGGATGCCGCGCCTGTTGGCGCGCATCGAGATAGTGCATTTTTAATGTAATGCGCACTAAAGTAGTGCGTATCACCAAAGGGGGGCGGGGAAGGCTTTGTTACATCTGCGATTGCAGGTAGTTATGGATCCCGACTCTCTGGATCAGTTCCAACTGAGTCTCCAGCCAGTCGATGTGTTTTTCGGTGTCTTCGAGCAGATCCTGGAAAAGCGCCTTGGAAACATCGTCTGGCTGCGTGCGGCAGTATTGCAGCGCCTCAATAAGCAGTGGCCTTGACTGGGTTTCCAGCGCCAAATCCAGCTTGAGCTGCTCTTCAACCGTTTCACCTACATTGAGCTTGTGCAAGTCTTGCAGATTGGGCAGGCCTTCAAGAAACAGAATGCGGTCCATCAACTGCTCAGCGTGCTTCATTTCCTCAATGCTTTCGGCGCGGATTTTCTCGGCAAGTTTCTTGAAGCCCCAGTTCTCCTGCATCTTGTAATGCATGAAATACTGGTTAATGGCAGTGAGTTCGCAGGTGAGCTGCTGATTGAGATAAGCGATGACCTTCTTGTCGCCTTGCATAGCTAGATCCTCCAGTTATTAAGATATAGCTTAGCATAGCAGATAAGAGGGGAAGAGTGGCTAGGAGTCCTGGGCCTTAGGGTACCGTTGTTTACCAGTATGGCTTTGCAGACCATTGTTGGGAGGATGTCCTGCAATGCTGGTGTGCATGTAAGGAGGTGTGGTTGTAGATTGAGAAAATCTCCCCAACAGCAAGGTGACCATGCTGCCGGGGAGAGAGTGGCTGATTTATTTGGTTAGCCGTCAGAGAAGCATTTCACAATTGACCTTGCTGGCGCCGCCACTGCCAAGGTTACAGAAATCGGTATCCGCGCCACCGTCCAGGTGGTCGCCGCCGGATTCGCCCCATAGCATGTCGTCTCCCGCGTCTCCCGCAATCTGATCGCCTCCACTACCACCGCGTATCTTGTCGGCGCCAGCGCCGCCTGATATCTTGTCGGCGCCACTACCACCGTCAATCAAGTCGTTGCCCTCATCACCTGAAATCGTGTCATTGGCGCTGTCTCCATAAAGCTTGTCTTCACCGGCGCCGCCTGCGATTGTATCGTTGTCTATGCCTCCATGGATTTCGTCATTGCCTTCATTGCCGGTGATGTTGTCCTTGCCGTCGCCGCCCCAGATTTTATCATCGCCAGCACCGCCAGCGATGGTGTCGTCACCATCGTTAATAAGGCCGTCCGCCCCGCCGCAGAGGGTGTCATTCCCGCCCAGTCCATTGATCGTATCGTTGCCACCCTGGCCGATGATCACATCATCACCTTCGGTTCCCGTAAGCACGTCGTCCCCGCTTCCTCCCAGGTGAGTGGGTAACTTGCCATTACACGTCGGCACTGTTGGTCCCTGGGAATTTGCAACAAGAGGCAAAATCGTTAACAGGCTACCCGCCAGCAGCGTCGTTATCATCAATGCAGTCAGTTTTTTCATTGGGATATCTCCTCATAACTTCGGTTGGCGATTACCGCGCCGTCGCGTCCATTTGCCCGCAATGGATGATCATGTTGCTGCCGCTACCGCCTCTGCAGGTATTGCTGCCAGCTCCGCCATCCAAATAGTCATCCCCCGATCTGCCGAGGAGCAAATCATCACCCATGCTGCCATATAGCTTGTCCGCCCCGCTGCCGCCATCAATGGTGTCGTTGCCAGGTAGTCCATCCGGTGGAGGGACGACGCCGTTGGCCGCCGCGATCACCACATCATCATCGCCGTATGCCACGTCATCACCGCTGCCGCCATAAAGGGCATCAGAACCGGCGCCACCGTAGAGCTCGTCATTGCCGCTGCCGCCGTCCAAGATGTCGTTGCCGCCACCGCCGTATATGTGATCGTCACCACTGCCGCCACAAATGATGTCATTGCCTTCCAGCCCATAAATATGGTCATTGCCTCCCAGGCCGGCGATCACATCGTCCCCTGGAGTTCCGTTAAGAGTGTCATCCCATGGCGTCCCTGCAAGGGTGACCCGTTTGCCCTGGCAAAGCAGCGCCGAGTCTTCTGGCTCTGCGGCGCTTGCTGTGGGGGATAGTCCCATCAGAAGACTGGCGGCCAAGGCCACTGTTGATATGGTGCTCACTAATTTTTTCATTGGTGCATCCTCCATAAATTTATAATTCCAACTGGCGGCGGACAGCCCTTTTTAAGCGGCTGCCAAATTCAGAATGCGTGAAATGGCAAAAACATGGATACCTCCTTGTGTTTGATGAGACCGGACATCCTGGATGGGGTGATTCTAAAAAATTCGCCTTTCGCCTTGCCTAAAGAAGGTGGGCTGAAATTCTTAAGCAAGTCCCGCGCCCAAATTGTTATAAATAACAATTACATTTTTTAATCAATAAGTTATTTGTAAATTCATTGATTTAAATGAAGGGGACCGTCTAATGCGGCTGTAAATTTATTCGACAATTTAATTGGTAATTAATATGAAAAAAATCACTAAAAAACTTCAAATACGCATAAATAACAATTGATTAATTGAGAATGAAAAGTTGGTCAAGCGGTGTAATATATTTCGACATCAAGTTAAAAATGCCGACATATTAAAAACTGCTGTGAAATACATCATTTCTGCGTGATTTTCAGCGGGTAAAGTCGAAAAAATGAAGGGGATGAGGCGGACTTTCAAGGTCGGATGCTATGCGGCTTGGGCTGTGATGCAGAAACCCTAACCCGGCAGGCGGGCTAGGCGGCGATTTCCTGGCCTTCCGCAAGCTCGGCAAGGGCATGGTTGAGGCAGGTCTTGGCGCAGGACGCGCAACGCCCGCATTGAGTGGCCACTTTCAGTTCGTCGCGCAGCTCGCGCATGGTGCGGGTGCCCTGCTCTACGGCACACTGGATATCGCTTTCGGTCACGGCATGGCAAAGGCAGATGTACATCATGAATCCCCGGCGTAAATAACCTAGAGCTATTTATAAATGCAAATGAGAATGATTGTCAATAATTTCTTTCTGGTGGGCCAATGGAAAATAAATTGACAATTTAATGGAAGTGTAGTACGAGTTGTCTTTGTGGCGTCGTTCCCCACATGGAGGTGTTGCATGGGCAGCAGATTTTTAGTCGTACACAACAAGGATGGCGTGGACTGGGTGAGGCTGGCCGAGATTTTTGAAAAAGCGCCGTTTGCCAAGAGGAACCCGCCTGATATACGAAGGGCTTTTGAAAACAGCTATATTTCGTGCTTTGCCTACGACGATACCACGCTGATCGGCGCTGCCCGCGCGACTTCGGACGGGGTGTATTACGCCACCGTATTTGATGTTGTGGTGGCCATCGAGTATCAGGGCATGGGTGTTGGCAGGGCGTTGATGGGCGCGCTATTGGAAAATCTCCCCTTTGACAAGATTTTCCTCACGGCGCCGCCGGACAAGCAAGGGTTTTACCGGAAGTTTGGGTTTTACAAGCATAATAATGCCATGGGACGATATGCCAGCCCTGAGCAGGCCTTTGAGTATGGAGTCTTGTCACGTTGGGAGCATGCGGCTTCGCGGTATTTCTGGTGGTCAAAACCGTCTTACGAGCCGCGCCCTGAAAAAAAGCAGGACTGAGGCTTTATCCTGATCGCCTTTTTCGTTTTGCCCCACATTTTTTTGTCCTTTTTGATCTTGAGCCAATCGCGCATTGGAGTATTCCTCCCGGTTATTCGTATCTTAACGCCTCAATGGGATTGAGGCGCGCCGCCTTCATGGCCGGGTAGATGCCGAAAAAGGCGCCGACGAAAAAGGCAAAGGTGAAGGCCAGCAAGACCGACCAGGTGCTGACATCGACGGGAAGCACCGGGAAGGCAGCCTTGGCGGCATAGGCGACGCCGGAGCCGAACAGGATGCCTATGATGCCGCCGATTACCGAGAGCGTTACGGATTCGATGACGAACTGCAGCAGGATGTCGCGCTGGGAGGCGCCGATGGCCTTGCGCAGCCCGATCTCGCGGGTGCGCTCGCGCACCGATACCAGCATGATGTTCATGATGCCGATGCCGCCGACTAGCAACGAGATGCTGGCGATGCCGCCCAGGACATAGGTAAAGGTGGTGAGGATGGTCTGCATGGTGGATAACATGGCCTGCTGACTGATGATGGTAAAGTCTTCCTCGCCGGCGTGACGCGCAATCATAATGGTCTTGATCTGTTCCTTGGCGCGCTCGATGGCATTTTCGTTGATGGCCTGGGTGAGGATGTTGGTCAGACCATCCTGGTCGAAGATTTCCTGGGCGGTTTCCACTGGAATGAAAACGTGATCGTCGATGTCCATGCCCAGCGTGACGCCCTTGCTTTCCATGATGCCGATTACGCGAAATTTGGTCTCGCCAATCTTGACAGTGCGCCCCAGAGGGTTAGCCTCGCCGAATAGCTCTTTCCTGACAGTACGCCCGATGACTGCAACGCGGCGTTGCGCGTCGACATCGGCCTTGGAGATGAACGAGCCGATCTCCGCACGCAGATTGCGTACCTGCTCAAAATTTTGATCGGTGCCGATGACCTCCACGTTGCGCATACGGTTCTGATATTTGACTGGGGCGTTGCTGACGACTACCGCGCTTAGGCCGTTAAGCAGGGTGGCGCGTTTTTCCAGGGCGCGTAGATCGGCGATAGTGAGTTTTTGCATACCCGACGGCATGCGGCCCATGCCGGTAGTTTCGGTTTTGCCGGGGACGATAATCAACAAGTTGGTGCCGATGCCCATCAATTCCTTGCGGATGTATGTCTGGGCGCCCTCGCCGATGGCGACCAGCATGATCACCGACGCTACGCCGATGATGACGCCGAGCATAGTCAGAAAGGCGCGTATCTTATTTGCGAGCAGGGCGTCGAAGGCGATACGTAGGTGCTCGAACGGATTCATCGCGCTTATGCCTCCGTTAGTTCCGAGACTGAATTCTGCTTGTCGGTGAGCATACGCCCATCGGCCAGGGTCAGAACGCGCCGTGCGTGTTGCGCCACTCGCGCATCGTGGGTGACGACTACCAGCGTCGTACCCTCCGCATTGAGTTGCTCGAACAGCGAGATGATCTCCATACCGGTCTTGCTGTCCAGGTTGCCGGTAGGCTCGTCGGCGAACAGCACAGCCGGATTATTGGCCAAGGCGCGAGCGATGGCCACGCGCTGCTGCATTCCTCCTGACAGTTCGGACGGGTAATGGCCGGTGAAATCGCCGAGGCCGACGCGGGCGAGCAGCGCCTTGGCCTTGAGCAGCCGTTCACGGCGTCCCAGTCCGTGATAGACCATGGGCAGCGCCACGTTCTCGGCGACGGTGTAACGCCCCAGCAAGTTGAATGACTGGAACACGAAGCCGAAAAAGCGGTTGCGGATGTGCGCCATCTCTGTGTCGCTTTTGGCCGATATTTCCTCTCCTTCGAGGCGGTAATGGCCGGAGGTGGGCACATCCAGGCAGCCGAGGATATTCAGTAGAGTGGACTTGCCGGAGCCGGAGGCGCCGACCAAGGCGATATATTCGCCTCGGCGCACCTCGATGCTGATGCCTTTGAGTACCTCATAGTGGATGGCGCCAGTGACAAACACCTTGGTGACATCGTCAAGCTGAATGAGGGGTGCGCCGGACATTTAGAGCCTATCCGTGAATAAATCATCCCTGCGACGGAGGTCGGTTTTGCGCAGGGCAAGGAATGCTGAGTGTAGCGTGCTTGTTGCACATGAGCGAAGCGTGACGCCGCACTGCGCAAAACCGGCCCCGTCCCTTCGGGTTGCGCCCCAAAACACGCCATGCGGCGTTGCTCGCCGCTTATTTGGAACAACCAAACTTCGCGACTCGCGCCTTGCCTGGCGTGTTTTGGGGCAGCAACGCAGGGATGATTTATTCACGGATAGGCTCTTATTATTTCTGCCGGGCGCGCACGCCGGGTTTCAACCCTTCCTGGTCGAGCGAGGTGATGATCCGCTCGTTTTCGCTGAGTCCCTTGCGCACCTCAGTGAAATCCCAGTTTGACTGGCCAAGCGTAATGGCGCGCTTGGTAACCTTGCCATCTTCGATCACATACACGTAGTGTTCCTTGTCCTTGGACATGATCGTCTGAGCGGGGGCATAGAGGATGTGCTTGAGCGTGTCCACGATGATTTCAACATCGGCGGACATGCCGGGGCGGAGAAAGGGTGGCGGATCGGTGAGGCGCAACTTCACGGTGACGTTGCGGCTCTTGAGTTTTTCCACGGACACGCCGGGCGAGATCTCGAACAGGGTGGCGCTGAATTTTTTATCGGGCAGGGTATCAAACTTGATCTCCGCGGTTTGCCCGAGCCGTAGCCGGCTAAGGTCCACCTCGTCCACCAGTGCCTTTACATAAAGCCCGCTCATGTGTGTGACGCGCGCCACCGGCGTGCCGGGCTGGACCAGCTCCCCTGCCTTGACAGGTATTTCCATGACTGTGCCGCTCATGGGCGCACGGATCGTGGTGTAATCCAGGTTCAACTGTGCCACGCGCAACGAGGCTTCCTGCTGCTTGACATCGGCTTCCGCCGTTTTGACCTGGCGCTCCTGAACGCCCGCTTGCTGGAGGTTTGCCTGTGCGGTGGTGAGTGCGGCGCGCGCCACATCCAGTTCGGCTGCGCTCGTCTCCATCTCGCCGAGCGGGATCAGGCGCTTGTCGAAGAGCTGTTTTTTCTTGTCGTATTTCTGTGTTGCGTCGCCCAACCGCGCCTTGGCCTCCGCCAGCGCCGCCGTGGTGCGCGCCTTATCCATTTGCAGCGCGATGTGCGCTGAGGCGAGGCGGGAACGCGCGGCTTCCAGCGTCGAACGCGCCAGATTCAGCTTGGCCTGTGCCTGCTCCGCATCAAGGCGCATCAGGGTGTCGCCGGTCTTGACCACATCCCCTTCCTGCGCCCGGACTTCGATCACCTGGGCTGCAATTTCAGCCTTCACAAGAGCCGTTGCATCGGTATCCACCGTTCCGGTCTCCGTGGGTGTGACAGTAATTACCAGATCACCCCGCTTGATGGGTGTTGTTTCCACGGTTATCACCTGGCTCTGGCGATAATAGTAGGCAATCGCCCCGGCGATAAGCGCCACGATGACGGCGGCCAGGAGTTTCTTGCGGGATGGTGACATGAAAAATGTTTTCCTCGCGCTATAGACTGAGGTGGATAATAGCAAATAACCGTTGTTAGCCCATTCATACGGCGGCGGCGAAAGTGAGGAGCGCATGAATAAGATAGAGCAACTTCTGGACATTATGGCACGGTTGCGCGACCCCAAGGAGGGTTGCCCGTGGGACCGTGAGCAAACCTTGGCGAGCCTGGTGCCCCACACTATTGAAGAAGCCTATGAGGTGGCGGATGCGATTGCGCAGGGTGACGCAAACGAGCTGCGTTCTGAGCTGGGTGATCTGCTGTTTCAGGTAGTGTTCTATGCCCAGGTGGCGCGTGAGGCGGGACAGTTTGATTTTGATGGTGTCGTCGACGCAATCATCGGCAAAATCATCCGCCGCCACCCGCATGTCTTCGGCGAGGCAAAAATCACTTCTGCCGCCGATCAGTCTCTGGCGTGGGAAGAGCACAAGGCTGCCGAGCGTGCTGAACGCGCCAAGAGGGAAGGCCGGCCTGCGAGCATCCTTGATGGCGTAACGCGTGCCCTGCCTGGCCTGACGCGTGCCGCCAAGTTGCAAAACCGTGCAGCAAAGGTGGGTTTCGATTGGCCGCATATAAACCAGGTTATGGAAAAACTTGAAGAAGAAACGGCGGAAATCCACGCTGAAATAGCACAGGGCGCTGCGCTCGAGCGCATGGAAGATGAAATCGGCGACTTGCTGTTTGTTGCCGTCAATCTTGCCCGCCACGCCAATATCGACGCCGAGGCCGCGCTACGTGTGGCGTGCGCCAAATTCGAGCGGCGCTTCCGGCGTATCGAGGCATTGCTTGGCGAGCAAGGTAAAACGCCGCAGGAGTCTACGCTGGAGGAGATGGATGCGTTGTGGGATAGGGCGAAAAGGGAGGAGAGGTGACCGGTAACTGCTTCTACTGTGCCACAAAGCGCTGAAGGCGCATTGCGGCGTTAAAATCGGGCTCTTGTGCTTATTTACCCTGTGTAAATTCCGTTTTTTGCCATAGCAAGGCCCGCTAATGTAATCTGTAATAGTATCCCGGATATGTGAAAATGGGGTGCCTTCCATGCGCTGACAGTTTGTGTTTACGCTGCATTAGATGCCGAGCGCGGAAGGCGGATTCAGTATCGGCGGCCTATACTTAGCACTTTTACAAGCGAGCCAGCCATTTATGATCAACAACGATCTCTCTATTGTCGTGGTAGACGATATGCCTCTTGGCCGTGAGGCGGTATGCATCGCGCTGGCCTGTGGCGGTTATCGCGATATTCGTAGCGCCAGCTCTGCCAGTGAGGCGCTGGCACTGCTGGCAGAGCGTCCCGCCGATGTCGTGCTGGCGGACTGGGTGATGCCGGAGATGGATGGTCTGGAACTCACCAATCATATCCGCCAGCAGGATGAGGCCGGCAACCACTATACTTCCGTCATCCTGTTTACCGCAAAGGAGGGTGTGGAGAATCTCGTGCTTGCCTTTGAGCGTGGCGTGGATGACTACCTGACCAAACCCGTCAATGAGCGTGAGCTCGCCGCGCGTGTTCATGCTGCCGGACGCGTTGCCGTATTGCAGAACGCCCTGTTTGAAACAGCTCAGAGTCTGTTCGCTCACAACCTGCGTCTGGAAGAAATGGCGACCACGGACCCGCTTACCGGCTTGGGAAACCGGCGTTATATGCGTACCCATTTGGAAGCGTTGATGCTGGAGACCGCCACGCGCGGCGGTGCCATTTACCTTGCTATCGCAGATGTCGACCACTTCAAGGCCGTCAATGACAGCTACGGACACGCGGTGGGCGACGAGGTGCTGGTAGCCGTCGCCAATCGTCTGCGCCGCGCCGTGCGCCCAACCGATGTTGTGGTGCGCATGGGCGGGGAGGAGTTTGCGGTGATCATGCATTGCGTGGAGGTCAGCCAATGCAACCCGGCGATCTTCGAGCGTATTCTGCGCACAATCAACCAGCGGCCGGTGAAAACCGCGGCGGGTAACCTTACCGTCACGGTCTCGCTCGGTGTCTGTTTCTATAACGGTGCAGAACAAGGGCCGCAGTCAGTGGAAGCCATACTTGAATGCGCCGATACCAAGTTGTATCAGGCCAAAGAGGGAGGGCGGAACCGCGTGGTGTTTTAGCCGCACCTGCGGGAGCATCGGACCATGATGAAGATTTGGCGGCGATTTTTCTTTAGTGTGATATTTGTCCTCGCCGCCACGCAGGGCGGGTGTGGCGGCGGAGGTGGTGGAGCGCCTCCGCCGAAAACCTATGCGATCAGCGGCACGATCAGCGCCGCGGCGTATACCGCGATGGATAGCGACGTCAATGACCCTGCCGCGCCGTATGCACCGAATAACGATTTCGATCACGCCCAGCCCGTCGGCAATCCGGTGGCGATTGGGGGGTATGTCAATCTCCTGGGGCATGGCGCCAGAGGCCGCTCATACGCAAGAGGCGATGTCTCCGATTTTTACAAGGTCAGCCTGGCCGCCAATCAGACCGTCACGATCAGCATGGGCGAGTCCGACCTGAAAAACAACGACATTGATATCTACATTTATGACGCGGCACGCAGTCTGAAATTCAGCTCGGAAGATGCCGCCAGAGTCGAAACCGTGCCCGTGTCAACACCGGGCGATTACTACATCAAGGTCGAAGCCTACGCCGGGGCATCGAACTACACCCTGACCATCGGCTTGGCCAGTACCCAAGCCCATCCCGCCACCCTGGGTCTGGGCAGCGACTTCGTGCCCGGCGACATCATCGTGCGCTTCAAGGACGACGCCCCGGGCGCCCGCGCCGCCAGTACCGCCTCACCCGCCGCCCGCGCCCAGGCACTGGGCCTGACGGTGAAAGGCGGTGACGCCGGCCGCCCCATGCTGCTCGGCCTGGGCGATGCGGCCAACCTCGCCCAGATGCGCAGCGCGCTACGCATCCCCGCCACAGACAGCAGCGCCGCCAGCGACCCCCTGCAACTAAAGCGCGAGACGATCCAGGCCATCAAGGCTCTGCGCAAGCGGCCCGATGTCGCCTATGCCGAACCCAACTACATCCGCACTGCCACCGCGACTCCCAACGACGAGTTTTATCCGCGCCAGTGGCACTATTCGCTGATGAATCTGCCGCAGGCCTGGGATATCACGAGCAACATTCCGGCAGGGAGCAAGCAGGTTATTGTCGCGGTGATCGACACAGGCGTGCTGCCCGGCCACCCGGATCTGCAAGGCCAGCTCGTCGACGGCTACGACTTCATCAAAAATCCAGCCAGCGCCCTGGACGATGATGGCATCGACAGCAACCCCGCCGATCCCGGTGACCAAGGCCCGACAGGCAGCAGTTTTCACGGTACCCATGTGGCGGGCACCATCGCCGCCACCACCAATAATGGCAAGGGAGTGGCTGGCGTGGCGTGGGGCGCCAAGGTCATGCCGCTGCGCGCACTCGGCAAACTGGGTGGGACCAGCTATGACATCCTCCAGGCGGTGCGTTACGCGGCGGGGTTGATCAATGATTCCGGCAAGGTTCCCGATCAGCGCGCTGACATCATCAATCTCAGTCTGGGTGGCAGCGGCTATTCCCAGGCTGAGCAGGATGTCTATACCAAGGCCCGTGAGCAAGGTGTGATCGTCGTGGCCGCCGCCGGCAACGACGCGAGCAGCACCGCCTTCTATCCCGCCTCTTACGCCGGAGTAATCTCAGTGAGCGCGGTGGATGCCGCCAAGGGTCTGGCCTACTACTCCAACTATGGCGCGAATATCGACGTGGCCGCACCGGGCGGCGACACCCGCAAAGATAGCAATGGAGATGGCTTCCCCGATGGCATACTCAGCACGCGCGGCGATGATGCGGGGGGTGCTGTCCAATACACCTATAGCTTTCTGCAAGGCACCTCAATGGCCGCGCCGCATGTGGCGGGGGTGATTGCCTTGATGAAGGCGGTGAATTCCAGGTTGACACCGGATTGGATTGATACCCAGCTCATAAATGGGAAACTTACCCAGGATATCGGCGACGCGGAGCGTGATGACAAATACGGTCATGGGCTGATTGACGCATCCAAAGCCATTATTGCGGCACAGGAGGCGGCGCCTACCCCGACACTGATCATAAGCCCATCGGCTCTCAACTTCGGCCTGATAACCACGGAAATCGACCTTGCTGTCGGGAACATCGGTGGCGCCGTCACTGTAAATGCGCCAACGGATGACGCACCATGGCTGAGCGTCACGGAAAAATCCGTTGATCCCGGCACCAAGCTGGGCGTTTACACAGTAAAGGTAGACCGCAGCAGCCTCGCCATCGGCGCGTATTCCGCCACCCTCACCTTCACTTCTTCCGCGAATCCCGTGACACTGCGGGTTACGTTGCAGGTAGGCAGCCCTGGTGCCGCCGCCAGCCCAGACGCCGGCTATCACTATGCGCTACTGATTGACCCCGCTACTGGCAATGTCATGACACAGGCTGCCGTCGGCGTCGATGCCAGCGGCCAATATCGCTATAGCCTCACAGGCGTTGCGGCGGGCACCTACCAGGTTATTGCCGGGTCGGACTCCAACAATAATCAAGTCATTTGTGACCCCGGTGAGGCCTGTGGAGGCTACCTCACCCTGGAGCAACCCAAAACGATCACAGTCGGCGACGGCGATGTTTCTGGCATCGACTTTACCACCGGCTTCGACACCAGCCTGCGCGCTAATCTGTCCGCCCAGACGCAGCAGCCGGGGTTGCGCCGTACCATGGCAGTTAAGGCAAAAACTTGGCGGCGCTAACTGATGCGGATCAAAGTCAGCATGGGGGGAGATTCTACGGTCCGGATGTTGGGTATGTCGACCTGGCTATGCCTACACCATTCCGTTACTCCATTACCGCTGGTGTCGTAGCGGCGACGCCTTCGCAAGGCGCGCTTGCCGTCACTGGCGCCAACAAATCACAGGCCACCTTAGTGACCCTTAATAATGCCGACTATCGCATTGATGTCGATGAAAATGGAGACGGCATTCTTGAGAAGCAAATATTAGGGAAATGGACTGATCTTTAGGTTCTTAAGTCCAAAACAAAGAGGGCGGGTTTTTAGCCCGCCCTCTGAATATTAGGGTGTAGGGATGCGCAGTATTAGCCCGCCGCTTCCTTCCCCGCCTTGATTTCATCCACCATCTTCTGCAGCTCACCGCGCTGGTAAAGCTCCAGGGTGATGTCGCAGCCGCCGATCAGTTCGCCGTTGATGTAGATCTGCGGGAAGGTGGGCCAGTTGGCGTAGCGGGGCAGGTTTTCGAAGACTTCCGCGTCTTCGAGCACGTTGACAAAGGCGAAGTCGGCGTCGCAGGCGCGCAGGGCTTGGACGGCGCGGCTGGAGAAGCCGCACATCGGCATCTGCGGCGTGCCTTTCATGTAGATGAGGACGGGGTTGCTTTTGACCTGCTGGTCGATGATTTCCAGAATTTCCATAGATAGATACCTCGTGTTCAGACTGTGGCGCCGCTATGGGGAGTGCGGCCCGGTTAGTGCGATTCTACTTGTAAATTCACTCTAAAACAATTCCCGACATAATTGGTCGGTTATTTGGCGTCGACGTTCAACTGCAACCAGTACTCCAGTAGCGCCAGGTGCCATAGCTTGCTGCCTTGCAGCGGTGTCAGGTATTTCTCCGGCGCGGCGAGCAGTTTTTCCACGTAGCCGCGCTGGAACAGCCCACGGTTACGGCAGGCCTGCGAATCCAGCACGCCGCGCATGAACTCCAGGAACGGGCCGCGCACGTATTTGAGGGCAGGCACCGGGAAATAGCCTTTGGGGCGATCGATAACGGCAGCCGGTAGCCGCCCGCGCGCAATGGCCTTGAGCGGGTATTTACCGCCCTCCTTCAGCTTCAATTCTGGTGGCATCTGCGCGGCCAGCTCCACTACGTGATGGTCCAGGAACGGCACGCGAGCCTCCAGTCCCCAGGCCATGGTCATATTGTCGACGCGCTTGACCGGGTCATCGACGATCAGTGTCGTCACATCCATGCGCAGCACTCGATCCAAAAAGGTGTCCGCGCCGGGTGCGGCGAGCAGTGCCGCCACAATTGCCGAGGTATGGTCTTCGCCGTGATAGCGTGTGGTAACGGTTTCAAGAAATTCGTCATGGCTGCGGTCGAAATAGTGTTTGCGAAAGCGCTCCAGATCCGTGCCTGCCTCGGCCTGCATCAGCGGATACCAAAAATAGCCGCCGAACACCTCGTCCGCGCCCTGGCCGCTTTGTACTACCTTCACTTCTTGGGAAACACGTTCGGCGAGCAGGTAGAACGCCACGGCATCCTGGCCCACCATCGGTTCGGCCATGGCGCGTATCGCCTCGGGCAGGCGGTCCAGGATATCGCTGTTGGGGATGGTGTACTTGTGGTGGCGGGTGCCGTAACGTTGCACCACCTGATCCGAATACTCAAACTCGCTGCCGCGCTCTTCGGGCTGGTCTTCAAAGCCCACCGAAAAGGTACGCAGATCATGTACGCCCGCCTCGGCGAGCAGTGCCACCAGCAGGCTCGAATCGAGTCCGCCTGAGAGCAGCACACCCACCGGCACATCCGCCGCGCTGAGATGGCTATGCACCGCGTTGCGCAGCGTGGAGTGGACGGCCTCTACCCATTCAGCCTCGCTTCTGGTTGTGTTTGGCCGCGTCGCATTGAGCCGCCAGTAGGCATTAAACGTGGCATTGCCCCGCGTATCCACCGTCAGGGTGGTGCCCGGTTCCAGTTTGCGTACGCCGTTGAGAATGGTGCGTGGCGCGGGCACCACGGCGTGCAATGTCAATTGATGGTGCAGCGCCACCGGATCAATGGAGGTATCCACATTGCCCGCCGCCAGCAGGGCTTGCAGGCTTGAGGCAAAGCGCAGTGTTTGCCCGTTGCGGCTGTAATAGAGCGGCTTGATGCCCAGCCTGTCGCGCGCCAGGAACAGGCGCTGGTTATGGCTATCCCACACCGCGAAGGCGAACATGCCTTCCAGCCGCTCGACGCAGGCGGAACCCCATGCGGCATAGGCCTTGATGATGACTTCGGTGTCGCCATCGGAAAAAAAGCGATAACCCAGGGCCTGTAACTCGGTGCGCAGGGCGCGGTAGTTGTAGATTGTGCCGTTGAACACCACAGCAACGCCCAGCTCGCTGTCTACCATTGGTTGATTGGCGCGCTCGGAGAGGTCGATGATCGCGAGCCGCCGGTGCCCTAGCGCCACCGGCCCCGAGGAGTAACCGCCCTCGTTGTCCGGCCCGCGCCGCGCAAGTTGAGCCATCATGCGCTGCAACGCCGCCAGATCGGGCGTGCCGCCATCAAATCGCAATTCACCACAGATGCCGCACATGAAATAGTCCTATATTTTCAGCATTGTTAAGGTTTGTTAATTCCAGCTTTGATCCATTGTGCCGCAAGGGATGCTTCATTACCATGCGTCACACCTTTGGGAAACGGCATCGTGAGCTTTTCGAAGGTGCTCGACGCCGTGAATCATAGCTATAGCTAATTATAAAATTGTGGAGAGTGATTATGAAAAAAAGAAATGTGGCGTATGCGTTAACTGCTTCGGCGGCACTGCTGGTTTGTGCTCAAGCCGGTGCGGGCGAGCTGGATAACCGCTGGTATGTGGCACCATCGGTATCGTTCATCGGTGCGGATGATGATCGCCAGGCCAAGAACCATCTGGGTGGGCAGCTTGGCATCGGCAGGGCGGTGAGCGACTCCTGGAATCTGGAGTTCAGCGGCGTCGGCGATAATCTGAATACGGATGATGGCGCGAACACCTTCCGCCAGCGTGGCCTGCTACTCGATGGATTGTACTTTTTTAATCGCAGCCCAGGCTTTTCCCCTTATGCCGTCATCGGCGCGGGCGCGCTCAGAACTACCTATGCCGGGAGCCGCAACACCAATCCCATGGCCAATGCCGGGTTGGGCGTAATGCATGTCCTTAACGATTACGGCTTGAGCTTGCGTGCCGATGCGCGTTACCGCGTGGACCGTGACGACAACAGCATCCCGAGCCAGAAACACTTTGGCGACTGGCTTATCAATGTGGGTCTGGTGATTCCACTGGGCGCGAAGGCTGTTGCGCCGGTAGCGGTGGCCGCGCCCGTAGTGGCGGCGGTGGTTGCTCCGCCCGCTCCCCCCATGGATATCGACAACGACGGCGTAGTGGATAAAAAAGATCGTTGTCCCAATACGCCTGCCGGCGCCAAGGTCAACGCCGACGGCTGTGAACTGGATGGTGACGCGGATGGCGTTGTGGACAGTAAGGATCGTTGCCCCACCACCCCAGCCGGTGCCAAGGTCAATGCCGAAGGTTGCGAGCTGGATGGCGATGCAGATGGCGTCGTGGATAGCAAGGATCGTTGCCCCAACACCCCGGCAGGCGCCAAGGTCAATACAGAGGGTTGCGAGCTCGACGGCGATGCAGATGGCGTTGTGGACAGCAAAGACCGCTGCCCTGACAGCAAGGCGGGCATCAAGGTCGATGACAACGGCTGCGAGATCGCCGAGGTCATCGTGCTCAAGGGTGTGAACTTCGAGACGGCAACGGATCGTTTGACCAAAGGCTCTATCGACATTCTCAACAGCGTCGCCGACACCTTGTCGAAGCGCCCGGAGATCACTGTCGAGGTGGCCGGTTACACGGACAATCGCGGTTCCGTTACCCTGAACCGGAAATTGTCTCAGAAACGCGCCCAGATGGTTGCCAAATATCTGACGAGCCGTGGTGTAAAGGCGGAAAAATTGAGTGCCAAGGGTTACGGCGCGGCCAATCCGGTGGCGGACAACAACACTGCCGCAGGACAAGCGCAGAACCGCCGGGTGGATCTGCATATCCTGCACTAATGGAGTTGGAGTATGGGGCTGCATCGGATGGGTTATTCATGCCGATGCAGCCGTCCTTTCTAAAATTAAGGAGGATCGCTATGTCTATTAAAATTATTGCAGCAACAATCGTGTTATTGGGTGCCGCTGTCCAGGTGATGGCGGAAGATGCTCCCAAGCCGTGGAAGGGTGAGGCAGGGTTGGGTGTGGTGGCAACCAATGGTAATACCAAGACGAAAACGATCAAGGGCTACGCTGGGGTGGTCTATGAGAAGGAACATTGGCGCCATACTGGAAAACTCGATGTGCTGAATTCTTCCGATGCCGTGCGTACCACGGCGGAACGATATATGTTGTCTGGCAAGAGCGATTATAAGTTTGACGAATTGAATTACATGTTTGGCCTGATAGGTTATGAAAATGACCGTTTTGCCGGATTTAGTTACCGCTTGAGCGAAGTGGTGGGTTACGGGCGGCGTGTCATCAACCAAAGTAATCTGACACTGGACCTGGAGGCGGGGCCGGGCGCCCGTCAGACCAAGTTCATAAGCGGTGATTCCGATAATGAATTGATCGGTCGCGTTGCGGGTAATCTGCTGTGGAAGCTCAGCCCAACGGCGTCGTTCACCGAGAATCTGACGAGCGAGTTTGGCAGCAAGGCTACAATCAGCCGTTCGGTAACAGCGTTGACGGCACAGTTAATGGGTAATCTGGCGATGAAGTTGTCATACACTGTAAGGCATATCTCTGATGTGCCTGTTGCGGTGAAGAAAATGGATACTGAAACTGCAGTGACTTTGGTGTATGGTTTTTAACGGAGCAAGCCGGATCAGTTTTTTCAGGAGGATAATGCCATGAGCATGCTACAAGAGTTTAAGTCATTTGCAGTGAAGGGCAACGTCGTCGATATGGCGGTGGGTATCATCGTCGGCGCGGCGTTCGGCAAGATCGTGTCGTCTCTTGTTGAGGATGTGATCATGCCGCCGATTGGTCTGCTCATCGGCGGGGTTAACTTCTCCGACCTGGCGATTACCTTGCAGGAGGCCACGGCGGGAGCGGCGGCGGTTACCGTGAAGTACGGGAAATTCCTGCAGACCATCATCGACTTTACGATTATCGCCTTCGCCATATTCATGGCAGTAAAGGCTATCAACTCACTGAAGAAACAGGAAGAGGCCGCACCGGCTGCCCCTGCCGTTCCGCCGCCGCCCTCTGCGGAAGAGCGGTTGTTGACGGAGATCAGGGACTTGTTACAGACCAAAAAGTAATAAAGCACCCCTCAATTTCCCCCGCAAGGGGGATTTTTTTGCTCAGAACCTGTTGACGATCTCGATCAAGGGAAGAGCGCAGCGAAGGGTTCCCAGCGCAAGGCAAAAATAGCCGAAAAAGCGCAGCATACACGGAGTATGTGAGCATTTTGAGGCTATTTTTAACGCCGCGATGCACCCTTCAGCGAGGCCTCCGGTCTGTAGTCAACGGCCGTGCTTTCCAGCCGGTAGCCATGCCGGTAGATCGTGCTGAGCTGCCATCCATTGTGTGCGCCGATGTCCAGCTTCTGGCGGATCAGGCTAACATGCGTATCCACTGTGCGCGTGTTCAAGTCGGGGCGCTGGCCCCAGACGCTCTCCAGAATATGGCCGCGGCTAAGTAATTTTCCTGCATTGCGGAACAGGAATTCAGCAAGCTCGTACTCCTTGGAGGTAAGCTGTACGGTCTGTTCGCCGTGGGTGACGGTGCGGTTGGCCCGATCAAACCGGTAGGGGGTAAATTCCGCTGCTTCATATCCCCCGGTGCGTCGTTGCAATGCACGGAGGCGCGCCAGCATTTCCATCTGCCGCACTGGCTTGGTCATATAGTCATCCGCGCCCGCCTCCAGGGCTTGCACGATATCTTCCTCGCGGTCACGTGCAGTCACAAACAGGATAGGGATGTGCCAGTCCAGCCGTTCGCGGATGCGGGTAACCACGTCGATGCCGCTCAGGCCAGGGAGTTCCCAGTCGATTATCAGCAAATCGAACGTGTCTCTGCCCAGGTCATGCAGCAATGCCTCGCCTGTACCAAAGATATGGCAACTGTGGTCTGCCGGGTGCAGCCACTTTTGCAGCAGGTTCACCTGGTCGGGGTCATCTTCTAGGAGTGCGATACGCAAGGGGCAGGACTCCGGGTTGACTGTAAATTATGAGCAATGTAGCAGTTTTAGCCTTATTGTAACAATCTGGCGCTAAAGTAAGGGCATGGAATCTTGCATTGATGCCCGCTCTCCCCTAGACTCATTCTTATCCGCGACGCGGCGCTATTTTACACATCATGAGGAGAGAAGCATGGCACATGTACTGCCCGAATTACCCTATGCCAAGAATGCCCTGGAACCGCATATCTCGGCGGAAACCATCGAGTATCACTATGGTAAGCATCACCAGGCCTATGTTAACAACCTGAACAATCTTGTCCCCGGCACCGAGTTCGAAAATCTGCCGCTGGAAGAGATCATCATGAAATCCTCCGGCGGCGTTTTCAACAATGCCGCGCAGGTGTGGAACCACACTTTCTACTGGCACTGCCTGAGCCCCAATGGCGGCGGCGAGCCTACCGGCGCATTGGCTGAAGCGATCAACAAAGCCTTCGGCTCGTTTGATGAGTTCAAGAAGAAATTCACCCAAACCGCCATCACCACCTTCGGCTCCGGCTGGGCTTGGCTGGTGCAAAACAAGGATGGCACACTCGCCATTGTCTCAACATCCAATGCTGCCACCCCCATGACCGCCGGGCAAAAGGCGCTGCTCACCTGCGACGTGTGGGAGCATGCCTATTACATTGATTACCGTAATGCGCGCCCCTCCTATGTTGACCACTTCTGGAGCCTGGTGAACTGGGATTTCGTGGCGAAGAATCTGGCTTCGTAATACACGCTCTGGTGTGAGGGGTTTGCCCGCACGCAAAATACGCTGTAATATTGCTTTTTTGACCTCTATGGCAGTCTTTTGACTGCCTTTTTGTTTTGGAACGAAGCGTGAATAATCGTCATGTCTAGCAACACACAGGAACCGTTGATGAACACCTATTCCCGTCAGCCTGTCAGTTTTGAGCGCGGCGCGGGGTCGTGGTTATGGGATACGCAGGGGAATAAATATCTGGATGCCTTCAGCGGCGTTTCAGTCTGCAATCTCGGTCACGCCCATCCGGCGGTGGCTGAGGCCGTGTGCAAACAGGCTGCGCTGCTGGTGCACACCTCCAATCATTTTGAAATCCCCTTACAGCACGAACTGGGGACGCAGCTTATGCGTCTATCAGGCATGGACAAGGTGTTTTTCGGCAATTCTGGCGCGGAGGCCAATGAGGCGGCGATCAAGATTGCGCGGCTTTATGGCCATCGCAAGGGCATCGCCGTGCCCACTATCGTGGTGACCGAGGGCAGTTTCCACGGGCGTACCCTCGCCACGCTCACCGCTACCGGCAATCGCAAGATCCAGGCGGGGTTTGAACCACTGGTGCAGGGTTTTGTGCGCGTCCCCTATGATGATCTGGAGGCGCTACGCATCGTTGCCCGCAACAGCCCCAACATCGTCGCCGTGCTGGTTGAGCCCATACAGGGTGAGGGCGGCGTCAATATCCCCTCTGAAGACTACCTGGCCGGCGTGCGCGCCCTGTGCGACGAGCACGGCTGGCTGATGATGCTCGACGAAATCCAGACCGGCATGGGCCGTACCGGCCAGTGGTTCGCCTGGCAGCACAGCGGCGCGGCGCCGGACGTCATGACGCTCGCCAAGGCACTGGGCAATGGTGTGCCCATCGGCGCCTGCCTGGCGCGCGGGCAGGCCGCCGAAGTGCTGCAACCCGGCTCGCACGGCTCCACCTTTGGCGGCAACCCGCTGGCGTGCGCTGCCGCGTTGGCTGTGCTCAAAACCATGGAGCAGGAAAACCTTGTCGCGTACGCCGCGGCCATGGGTGAATACTTGTTCAACGGATTAGCACGTGCCTTAGGTGATTGCAAACATGTCACCGCGATCCGCAGCCAAGGTCTGATGACCGGCATCGAGCTCAACCGTCCCTGCTACGCACTGGTGCATCAGGCGCGCGCGCGCGGGCTGCTGATCAATGTTACTGCGGAGCGGGTTATCCGCCTGTTGCCGCCGCTGATCCTCACCGAGGCCGAAGCGGACATGATCGTCGATCACCTGGCTGTGCTGGTCCGTGACTTCGCGGACGCCGCCTGATTAATATTTCGCTGGAAACTTCAATGGCCCCACGTCATTTTCTTACCTTAACGGATTTGAGCGCTGTCGAGCTGCGTGCGTTGATTCAGCGCGCGATTGAACTCAAAGCATTGCAGCGCGCAGGAAAAATCCATGAGCCTCTGAAAAACAAGGTGCTCGGCATGGTGTTCGAGAAATCCTCGACACGGACGCGCGTCTCATTCGAGACCGCCATGGCTCAGTTCGGTGGCAGCGCGATCTTTTTGTCCCCGCGCGACACCCAGCTTGGGCGCGGCGAGCCAGTGGAGGACACAGCCCGTGTGTTGTCGCGCATGGTGGACGTGATCATGATCCGTACCTATGCCCATGAGATCATCGAGCGTTTCGCTGCTCACTCACGCGTGCCGGTGATCAATGCCCTCACCGATCAATGGCATCCATGCCAATTGCTGGCCGACATGCAGACCTGGTTTGAGCACCGTGGCGATATCCAGGGTAAGACCGTGGCCTGGATCGGTGACGGCAACAACATGTGCCACACCTATATCAGTGCCGCCCGGCAATTCGACTTTCACCTGCGCATTGCCTGCCCGCAGGGTTATGAACCTGACGGCGCTATAATGGAATCTGGCATGAAATCCGGTGGCGGGCATGTCACGCTCATGCGCGATGCGGCCTCCGCGGCGCACAACGCCGACCTGATAGTCACCGACACCTGGACCAGCATGGGTTGGGAGGAAGAACAGGAAAAGCGCCTGCGTGACTTTGCAGCGTATCAGGTCAATGCCGAGATCATGGGCCACGCCAAGCCCGATGCCCTGTTCATGCATTGCCTGCCCGCCCATCGCGGCGAGGAAGTTAGCGCAGAGGTGATCGACGGGCCGCAGAGCGTAGTGTGGGATGAGGCGGAGAATCGCCTGCATGCCCAAAAGGCGCTGCTCGAACTGTTGCTCGTACAAAAATGAGAATAACTGCAGGGCGGGTCCGCTACGCTTGACCCAACCTGCAAAATCATTCGCTGTTTACCGGACATGACTCCCCTCCTCGAACTCAAAAATATCGAGTGCCGCTATAACAGCAACAGGGTGGTGCGCGATCTTTCGTTGCGCATCAACCAGGGTGCGCTGGCCTGTTTGCTGGGGCCCAGCGGCTGCGGCAAGACTACGGTGCTGCGCGCCATCGCGGGATTTGAGCCGGTTTACGGCGGAGAAATTATGTTGCGCGGCAGTGCCGTTTCTCGCCCTGGCTACACCCTTCCGCCGGAGAAGCGCCGCCTGGGCATGGTGTTTCAGGATTACGCGCTGTTTCCGCACATGGATGTCGCGTCCAATATCGGCTTTGGTCTGCGCGGTGTTTCAAATGAAGCCAGGCGGCAGACGGTTGCACGTCTGTTGGAGATGGTGGGATTGGGCGGCCTGGGTAAGCGCTATCCCCACGAGCTCTCGGGAGGCCAGCAGCAGCGTGTTGCCCTGGCGCGGGCGTTGGCGCCACAGCCCGAAATGATCCTGATGGACGAGCCTTTCTCCAATCTCGATGTCGAGTTACGTGAACGGCTTGGGCTGGAGGTGCGTGATATTCTCAAAAGCCAGAACATCGCTACCATTCTGGTTACGCACGATCAGCAGGAGGCGTTCGCGCTCGGCGAGATGGTGGGCATCATGCACCAGGGGCGTATATTGCAGTGGGATACGCCGTTCAATCTTTATCATGAGCCCGCCAATCGCTTCGTCGCCGACTTCATTGGCCAGGGGGTGTTTCTCGCCGGGAAACTGCTGGCTCCCGACACTGTGGAGACCGAGGTTGGCGTGATTTGCGGTGACCGCGCCTATCCCTGGGCGACGGGCACCAAGGTGGATGTGCTGCTGCGCCCCGATGATATCGTGCCTTGCATGGAAAGCTCTCTGCGCGGCGAAATTCTCAACAAGGCCTTCAAGGGGGCGTCGATCATGTACACGCTAAGGCTGACCAGCGGCAGCAAGGTGCTGGCGCTGTTCCCCAGCCACCACGATCATGCCATCAACGAATGGGTGGGCATCCGCATTGCGGCGAATCACCTGGTGACATTCCCGCATGAGGACGGGCTCTAAGCCGGACCCTGCTTCACTGCTTCGATATAAGCCAACGCCTTGTCAATCCGCTGCAAGGTACGCTCGCGGCCAATCAGGGCGACTGTCACGTCTATCGGCGGTGACACGTCGGTGCCGCATACCGCAACGCGTAGCGGCTGGGCGAGCTTGCCCATCTTCAGTCCGTGTGTCTCGGCGATTTCCAGCACCGCTTGATGAATCCCTTCGGCGTTCCACTCCTGCAAGTCAGAAAGGCGAATGCGCAGCCCTGCCAGGATATCCCGGATCTCGGGTTTGAGGTTTTTAGTGGCGGCTTTTTCGTCAAAGGTGTCGAAATCCCGGTAGAAAAATGCGCTGTTGTGCGCCATTTCCACCAGGGTCTTGGCGCGCTCACGCTGTGCTTTGACCACCTCAACCAGCTCCGGGCCGGTGGCAGGATCTATGCCGATACGCCCCATGTGCCAGCTCAGATGATGCGCTACATGGGCAGGGTCGCTGGTCTTGATGTAATGCTGATTGAGCCACAGCAGCTTGCCGGGGTTGAAAGTGGATGCGGAGTTATTGACATCGCTGGTGTCGAACAGCCTGACCATTTCGCCGGTCGAAAATATCTCCTGATCGCCGTGCGACCAGCCCAGCCGCACCAGATAGTTCAGCACAGCCTCGGGCAGAAAACCGTCCTCGCGGTATTGCATCACGCTCACCGCGCCGTGGCGTTTGGACAGGCGCGCGCCATCCTCGCCGAGGATCATCGGCACATGGGCGTAGACCGGCGGGGTGGCTCCGAGTGTTTTCAGGATATTGATCTGGCGCGGCGTGTTGTTGAGGTGGTCATCGCCGCGAATGACGTGTGTTACGTTCATATCATGATCGTCCACCACCACGGTGAAATTGTAGGTGGGCGTGCCGTCCGAGCGCACGATGATCAGGTCATCCAGCTCGTTGTTGTTGAATGTTACCCGGCCGCGGATTGAGTCCTCGACCACAACGGAACCCTCTTGCGGATTCCTGAATCGGATCACCGGACGCACGCCGGGCGGTGGAGCGTCCTGCATGTCCCGGCAATAGCCGTCATAACGCGGCTTCTCCTTGCGCGCCATCTGCTCGTTGCGTAGCGTTTCAAGCCGCTCCTTGGAGCAGTAGCAGTGATAGGCCTTGCCTTCGGCCAGCAACTGCTGGGCCACCTCGCGGTAACGATCAAAGCGGTCGCTCTGCGAAAATGGCCCTTCGTCGTACTCCAGGCCCAGCCACGTCATCCCCTCCAGAATCGCATTCACCGACTCCGCCGTGGAACGTTCCAGATCGGTGTCCTCGATGCGCAGGATAAACGTGCCGCCGTGCTTGCGCGCATACAACCAGGAAAACAGCGCGGTACGGGCGCCGCCGATATGGAGATAGCCGGTGGGGCTGGGGGCGAAACGGGTGCGGATGGTCATGGGTAATTCCTTTATGAAATCATGCGCAGGTGGCTGATCAATTATGATGCGGCATTGTAGCGGAAAAGCCGTGATGGGGCTAACACGCACCCGCATGAAGGGGTGACTGTGCTTAAGTAGGCGCGAGGCCGATACAGTTTGAAGTATACTAATGGTTCTCCTGATCCACCTGAGGCAAGGTTTAGTAACCCTGGATGAAAACCCATGCGGCATTTTGATGTTAATCGGCGCCTGATGAAAAGCGCGTGCTTATTTGCGGGTGCTTTTTGCGTTCCTATTTTATCCCATGCCGCTGATCCCCTGCCGGCTGCCACGCCGCTGCTCGCCGTCACGGCGGAGCAGTGGGCGAGCCCGCGCAACGGCGCGGCCATCGTATCGATGCCCGCGCTTGCGGCTGCGATGCAGGATGTCATGATCAGGCCCGCGAGCCGCATTGCGCTGCGCCATCCCGCTGGCGAGGAAGGCGTTGCGTGGGCGCAGGAGCTGCGCGACTGGCTGGTGGCGCTGGGCATGTCTTCGGATCGCATCGAGATGGTGCGGGGCGGCGCTGGCGGGGCCATTGAACTTGCTGTTCTGGCCGCACCCAGCAATAACACAGGTAAGGAAAGTCCCGGTCAATCGGGTAGCGCAGGCATGGCGTCCTTTCCTGTTGTGGATATTCCCCCGATGGATCAAGGAGAGACCCGATGAGCCGCGTCGCCGCAATTCAAATGGCCTCCGGGCCGAGCGTCAGCGCCAACCTGCTGGAGGCCGCCAGACTCATCCGCAATGCCGCGCATGCGGGTGCGCAACTGATTGTGCTGCCTGAAAACTTTGCCATTATGGGCGTCGCGGAATTCGACAAGGTCAAGATCCGCGAACAGGACGGGCAGGGGCCAATCCAGGATTTTCTCTCCCAACAGGCCGCAAAAAACGGTGTCTGGCTGGTGGGCGGCACTATCCCGCTGGTGGCGAGCAGCCCTGACAAGGTGCGCGCCGCCTGCCTGCTGTTCAATCCCAAAGGCGGGCGCGTGGCGCGTTACGACAAGATACATATGTTCGATGTGCGCGTCGAAGAAAGCGGGGAAAATTACGTCGAATCGGAAACGATCGAAGCCGGAGACACGACGGTGGTAGTGGATACCCCTTTCGGCAGACTCGGCCTGGCAGTGTGTTACGACTTGCGCTTCCCGGAGTTGTTCCGGCGCCTGCTGGATGACGGCATGGAGCTGGTGGCGGTGCCGTCGGCATTTACCGCCATCACGGGCAAGGCTCACTGGGAAACGCTGGTGCGCGCCCGCGCCGTGGAGAATCTGTGCTATGTGATCGCCGCTGCCCAGGGTGGCTATCACGTCGGCGGACGTGAAACCCACGGCGACAGCATGATCGTCAGTCCGTGGGGTATCGTGCTGGATCGCCTGCCGCGCGGCTCAGGGTTTGTCAGCGCGGAGATAGATCGTGGCCGCCTCGAGAGCATGCGCCGTAACTTTCCATCGATACAGCATCGCAAATTGCGTTGCTCATGAAAAACCATAAGGATGCTGGGATGCATATCACAGCGGCCAATCAGCCAGGAACCCGGAACCATAAATCATGAATACATCGCTTGATATTGCCCGCCACATGTTGCTTGCTCCCTCCGGCCTTACTGAGGCAGATCTGCAAGGCGTGCTGGGACAGGTGTTGAGCTACGCCGTGGACAGTGCTGATCTCTATTTTCAGGCCACGCACTACGAATCCTGGTCGCTGGAAGATGGCATCGTCAAGGAAGGCAGTTACAGCATAGATCGCGGCGTTGGCGTGCGCGCCATCAGTGGCGAAAAAACCGGCTTTGCCTATTCCGATGAAATCGCCCTGCCTGCGCTTACCGAGGCTGCGCTGGCCGCGCGCGCCATTGCCCGCAGCGGACAGCAGCACCGGGTAAAAGCCTTGTCAGCCGTCGCAGGCCATGGCCTGTATTTGCCTACGAATCCGCTTGGGACGTTGCCCGAACAAGATAAGGTGGCCTTGCTGGAGTCGCTGGATGCAGAGGCACGTAAGCAGGATCCGCGCGTCAAGCAGGTGATGGTCAGCCTCGCTGGCGTCTACGATGTGGTGCTGGTGGCCGCGTCCGACGGCACCCTCGCCGCCGACGTGCGTCCGCTGGTGCGCGTCAATGTGAGCGTGATCGTCGAGCACAACGGGCGTCGCGAGCAAGGGTCGAGCGGCGGCGGTGGGCGTGCGGGTTACGAGTTTTTTTCAGGGGACGGGCGTGCGCTGGGCTATGCGCGCGAAGCAGTACGGCAGGCACTGGTCAATCTCGATGCGCGCGACGCGCCTGCGGGTGCCATGCAAGTGGTGCTCGGGCCGGGCTGGCCGGGCGTGTTGCTGCATGAGGCGATTGGCCACGGGCTGGAAGGCGACTTCAACCGAAAAGGCACCTCTGCGTTTGCCGGGCGCATCGGCGAGCGCGTGGCATCCCCGCTGTGTACCGTGGTGGACGACGGTACCCTGGCAAGCCGCCGCGGCTCGCTCAACGTCGACGACGAAGGCACCCCGACGCAGCGTACCGTGCTCATCGAAAACGGCATCCTCAAGGGCTATATGCAGGACAAGATGAACGCCCGCCTGATGGGCGTCGCCCCCACCGGCAACGGCCGCCGCGAGTCCTACGCCCACCTGCCCATGCCGCGCATGACCAACACCTACATGCTGGCCGGCGAACACGATCCGCAAGAAATCATCGCCTCAGTGAAAAACGGTCTGTATGCCGTCAACTTCGGTGGCGGCCAGGTCGACATCACCTCCGGCAAATTCGTATTCTCCGCCAGCGAGGCCTACATGATCGAAGACGGCAAAATCACCTACCCCGTCAAAGGCGCCACCCTCATCGGCAACGGCCCTGACGTACTCACCCGCGTCAGCATGGTCGGCAACGACCTGAAGCTCGACACAGGCGTCGGTACCTGCGGCAAGGAAGGCCAGAGCGTACCGGTCGGCGTGGGGCAGCCTACACTTAGAGTGGATGGGTTGACGGTGGGGGGGACGAGCGCGTGATTGGTTAGCCAGTTTGTTTGTACCGGACACTTACCCAGATCTTAAGTGGTACGCAGCAAAAAGCGAAGCAAAGAAGCTTCCTGGGCGGGTGAGGTGTTCTTGTCAGTGAAAAGCTGGAATTTGCTTGTATCCATGCCAATTCCCCAGCCGCAATGCCGCCAATCAACCGGGGGCGTCAAGCAAGCCGGTTATTATCCCTCTTCCAAATCGCTGTCCAGTAGCAGTTGCTTGCTGTGGCGGACCGTTAAAACAGCAATGCTGGCGCTGACACGATAAATGATCCGATAGTTGCCAAAGATCAACTCTTTAATGTCTCCACGCCCCAGTTCGGGAACGATTCGTCCTATTTCCGGGAACTCTGCGAGTGGTTTGACCTTGGCAAAAATATCTTCAACCCAGTTCGCCGCTGCAACCGGATTATCCAGCGCGATGTACTCGGCGATTTCATAAACCCTGTCTATTGCCAAGGGCAGCCATACGACCTTCACCTGCCCAACCTTTTCAGAACCCGAGCTTTCGCCTCATCATGGTCGATGCCTTCTCCTGCTTGCAGTTGCCGGTCCGCAATGTATAGATCTTCGAGCAGTTCTAGCCGTTCCCGCATCGACTCGAACTCATGAACATCGACCAAAACGGCGACGCCTCGGCCATGCTGCGTGATGACTAGAGGGCGCCTGGTATCGTGAACCTGCTTTAGGAACGAGGCAACGCCAGAGCGAAACTCGGACAGCGGGCGGATATCTTCATCTATTCGGAGTCTGCGCATGATGCCCTCTATTTGCACGTTATAACGTACAATATAATGTACATAACTTGGCAATATCTTGCAACATGCGCAAGCGAGAGGTTGGGATAAACGACAAGATATAGCACCCGGTACGGACCGCTATGGTTTTTCCTCCGTCCCGTCCCCACCCGAAACTTCCCGCAAATACCGAAACAGCGCCCGTGCCGCTGCTGGGGGTTTGTTGGCTTTGGCCTCGCGTGCTGCGTTGCGCAATAGTTGGCGGATCTGCTGGCTGTCGGCGCCGGGGTGTTCAGTGAGAAATTCGCTGAGCGCGGTGTCACCTTCGCTCAGCAAGCGGTCGCGCCAGCGTTCCAGGCGGTGAAACTGGGTGGTGGCCTGCTGGTTGCGGTTATTGAAGGCGTCCAGCGCCTGCTGGATCGGCGCGGGGTCAACATCGCGCATCAATTTCCCGATATACTGTAACTGGCGTTTGTGCGCCCCGTGCTCCGTAATGGTGCGCGCGGCAGCGACGGCGGCGCGCAGGTGTTCCGGCAGGGGGATGGCGTTAAACTGGCTGGCATTCAACTTCACCAGCGCTTCACCCATCTCTTGCAGGGCGTTGGCCTCCCGTTTGAGCTGGGATTTGCTTTTTGCTTCGGGGCTTGTATCGTCGTCTATCATAAAGGCAATATGGTTTCTTTTTAAATCCAGCTTCGAGAGAGTATTTACAATGTCACAGATCACGCCTTCCAGCAACACCAACCCAAGCAACGCCCAGCTTGAAGACCTGGTGCGCGACATCCTCGCCGAGGCGCGGGCGCAGGGAGCGAGTGCAGCGGAGGCGGGCGTCAGCCTTGAAACCGGCTTGTCGGTGACGGCGCGTCTGGGCGAGGTGGAAACCATCGAGTATAACCGCGACAAGGGGTTGGGTGTTACGGTCTATTTTGGCGGGCGTAAGGGTTCGTCGAGCACCTCGGACTTCACGCCCGAGGCGGTGCGCGAGGCGGTGCGTGCGGCATGCGGCATCGCCAAATATACCGCGGAAGATGAGTACGCGGGCTTGGCCGATGCAGCGCTCATGGCGCGGGATATTCCCGATCTTGACCTGTGCTACCCGTGGGACATCAGCGCCGAGCAGGCCATCGAGATGGCAATCGAATGCGAGGATGCGGCGCGCGGCATGGATGTGCGCATCAGCAATTCCGAGGGCGGCAGTGTCTCCAGCCACCAGGGCTACCGGGTGTATGGCAACAGCCACGGCTTCATCGGTGCTTATCCCAGCACGCGGCACAGCTTGAGCTGCGCGGTGATCGGCGGGGAGGGCGAAGGGATGCAGCGCGACTACTGGTTCACCGTGGCGCGCGACAGCGCGGAGCTGGAGGCGGCGGCGGAGGTGGGGCGGCGTGCTGCGCAACGCACCCTGCGCCGTCTCGATGCGCGCCGTTTGCCCACCTGTCAGGTTCCGGTGATCTTCGCCGCCGAAATCGCCACCAGCCTGTTGTCGCACTTCACCAGCGCGATTCGCGGTGGCGCGCTATACCGTAAGGCGACCTTTTTGCTGGATCATTTGGGCAAGCAGGTGTTTCCCGCCCATATCCACATCCACGAACAACCGCATCTGAAGCGGGCGCTGGGCAGCACGCCGTTTGATAACGAAGGCGTGGCGACGCAGGCGCGTGATATCGTGCGCGACGGTGTATTGCAGGGCTATATTCTGGACAGCTACGCGGCGCGCAAGCTCGGTATGCAGACCACCGGCAATGCGGGTGGCGTGCATAATCTGGTCATTGATCCGGGCGCGCTTGATCTGGCCGGAATGCTGCGGCGCATGGACAAGGGCCTGCTGGTCACGGAGTTGATGGGCATGGGTGTCAACGCCGTAACCGGTGATTACTCGCGCGGCGCGGCGGGCTTCTGGGTGGAAAACGGGGAGATTCAATATCCCGTTGAGGAGATCACCATCGCAGGCAATCTGCGCGACATGTTCATGCGCATCGCCGAAGTGGGCAATGATGTCGAGGTGCGTGGCGGGACGCGCACCGGCTCGATATTGATTGAAGAAATGATGATTGCAGGTGAGTAGCTTGGTGTTTTGCAAGGATAACGATGTTTGATGCCGAATGGTTTGAGCAAGGCCTTACCGCTCTCTCTTTTGTCGCGCTGGTGGCGTATTACCTTCACCTGATATACAGGATTCGCCGCACACCACTGACGACGGCAATTGGTCTGAATGCCCACACGCGCCGCGTGTGGGTGGAGACCATCATGGAGAAGCAACTCGATATCCTGGCGATACAGACACTACGCAACTGGAGTATGGCGGCAAGTTTTCTGGCCAGCGCCGCGATATTAATCAGCCTTGGCATACTCAATGCGGCATTTTTCGCGATTGGCAACAACGGGGCACCGCAACTCATCATCAGGGTGAGCCATGAATTCGGTGAGATATGGCTGGAGAAACTGCTCTTTCTGATCATCACCTTCTTTTTTGCGTTCTTTAATTTCGCCCTGGCCATCCGCTCCTATAACCGCGTCGGCTTCATGATCAATATTCCCACTGAGCGGGATCCGTTGATTACTCCGGTATTCGTGGCGGGCGTGCTGTCCCACGGCATGAACCATTATTCGCTGGGTATGCGTGGTTATTATCTTTCCGTGCCCTTGGTGCTGTGGCTGTTTGGGCCGTTATGGCTGGCCATCGGCACGGTGGTTTTGATAATGGTCATGTACCGGATTGATTACAATCTCGATTAGTCCTACTGCGTCATAAAGCGCTGAAGGGCGCATTGCGGCGTTAAAATCGGACTCAAAATGCTCACATACTTCATGTATGCTCCGCTTTTTCGCCCAATTTTGCCTTGCACTGCATCCCTTGATCGCTTTGTGACACAGCAGGATTAACCGTAGCGTCAAAACCACTTCTTGCGCTTGAAGTACACCAGCATCCCTCCCATCATGCCAGCGATGATTAGCCAGGCGAACAGGTAGCCATATTTCCATTCAAGCTCCGGCATATTCCACGGACTGGCCGCGTGATCGAAATTCATGCCATACACGCCAACGACAAAAGTGGGCGGAATGAACAGCGTGGCAATGACCGTCAGCACGCGCATGACATCATTGAGGCGCATGCTCACGCTGGAGAGATATACGTCCAGCATGCTCGCCATGATGTCCCGGTAGGTTTCCAGCAGATCCATAATCTGGATAGTGTGATCGTAGCAGTCGCGCAGATAGGTTTTGGTGTTCTCGTGGATCAGGGTATGATCGCCACGCAGCAGTGAATTGAGCACCTCACGCTGCGGCCACAGCATGCGGCGCAGCAGCAGTAATTCACGCTTGATATGGTGAATGGTATGCAGGGTTTGTTTGCTGGGCTTGTCCAGCAATTCCTCTTCCAGTTCTTCCACCCACTCCCCGACATCCTCCAGTACGGGGAAGCCCTGGTCGATGATCACGTCCAGCAACGCATACAGCAGATGATCCGGGCCGCCCGCGCGAATATGGCCACTATGGTTGCGCAGCCTCTTGCGCACGAGATCGAAAGGATCTTCCAACCCGTCGTGAAAACTCACGACAAAATTGCTGCCCACGAACATGCTGATCTGCTCGGTGATGATCGAGCCGTTGCGCCGCACGGGGAGGCTCATCACCACGAACAGTTGATCGTTATAAGTTTCCGACTTGGGCCGCTGGCCGGTATTGAGCACATCTTCCAGAGCCAACGGATGCAGGTTAAATGCATCGCCGATCTGGCGTAACAGTGCTGGTTCCGCATGACCATGCAGGTGAATCCAGGTCATGGCGGGATGGACGAGATGCGGTAGGCATTCCTCGAATGTGAGATTTTCTTTCTCGATATATTCCGATACATCGTAATCGATGAGGCGGATATTGATCGACCTGGATGCGGCGGATTCGTCCGCAGTCAGCACTCCCGGTGGGGTGCCTGGCGGGTGGTAACGCTTGGTAAAGTAGCTCATTATCAGGTTGTAGCCGTATTGAGACAGGGATTCTTGATGATTCTTGCAAAGAATACTTTACAAGCATTTCATTTTGTTCTATTAAAGGCAAGTGGTGTGTGCGGTATTATGCTGATGTAGTCATGGCTAATGTTTGCCGGAAAGCTGTCGCTATAGTGCACAACGCCATTCTTGTTGTTGGCGATATCCACTTTTAATCAAGGAGACACAAATGCTCAGCCAGACAGACGAACCCCCCGGTAGCAACGTACACGCCAGCCGTCTCAAATGGAATGAGACCGACCGAACATCTGCAAAGAATATCGCGGTCTTGTCCAACGAACTCTTCCCTAAAAATTATCTCGCGATTGAGGGATACCGGCTCTACCCCTTCACTGTCGAAGTCAAACCCCTCTTCAACCGCTATCAGCAGCACCTCCAGGTCACTCTCTCCGATTATACGTTCGCCAATAACATTATCTGGCTGTCGCGGATGAGCGCCTTTTACCAGATTATCGAAGATTGCTTCTGTCTGTTCAGCCTCAACGGCAATTGCCTGACCATGCTGCTGCCGCCACTGGGTGACCCATCGCGCCAAGCGCGCGCCCTGGAGGCGTGTTTCGAGATCATGGACGGCTATAACCCATCCCCCTATCTCAGCGCGGTGGAGTATGTTTACCGTGACTTTCTGGCAGTATTGAATATTGATGTCAACGCCGAAAGTGGCGAAGATAGTCTGCCCGCGCTAACCAACAACCAATGGCTGGTGGAGCGCGCACTGCCGGATTATATTTACTCCACGGAGGATCTGATCGAGCTCAAAGGCAATCCCTACAAGACCAAGCGCAGCGAGATCAATCAATTCCGGCGCAGCTACCCCGATCACCGGCTGGAAGTGCTGGGGCCGCAGCATTGGGAAGGGATCCGCGCCCTGATGGACACCTGGCTGAAAAATCGCATCCAATACCTTACTGGCGACGCCATCGCCGATTTCTTCTATACCGTCGAGATGGAGCGCAAGGCCATTGAGCGGGCCATAGAGCACTATGGCCGGCTGGATTTGCAGGGCTTGTGCCTGTTTATCGGCGATACGCTCGAAGGATTCACCTTCGGCGAGCGCATTACTTCGACCGTGGCCAGCGTGCTGGTCGAAAAAACCAACTTCGCCATCCTCGGTTCAGCGCAGTTTCTGTTCCGCGAGTTTGCCAAAATGTATCGCGACTGCGTGCATATCAATGTCGGCGACGACCTTGGCCTTGAAAATCTGCGCCGGGTAAAAATGAGCTACCGCCCCGTGCTGTTCGGAGAAAAGTTTACGCTACGCCACCTTGCGGCGGGGGACGGCTTCCCTTCCTGATTTTCTGATAATGCGCGCAACAATACGTCCAGCCGTGCCGGAAGACCTTGATGCGCTGGTGCGGCTGGAAACAGTATTCCCCGGTGACTGCATCAGCCGGAAAAGTTTCCGGCATCTGCTCACGCGCGGCCATGCTGCGATCTGGGTGTACGATGGGGGTCAAGGGGTCGTCGGCAACGCCGTTGTTCTTTACCGGCGGCGCTCCGTCAGCGCGCGGGTCTACTCGCTGGTGGTAGATCCAGCCTGCCAAGGTCGCGGCATCGCCCGCGCCTTGCTCGAAGCCGCCGAACAGGCCGCCGCCGCAAAGGGCTGCACCACCATGCGTCTGGAGGTGCGCGCCGACAATGAGGCGGCCATACGGCTCTACCGCAAGGCCGGCTATCTGCCAGACGGGCGAGTCGACAATTATTATGACGACGGAATGGCCGCGCAACGGCTGCGCAAATCCATTTAGTTTTGCATGGGATTGTGCCGGTGTTGCTGAGTCGTGCTTTGTGACACAGTAGGACTACTCGCCTCTAATCGTTTGCACCTGCTATAATCATCCCGTTATTTTCCATCCATTTTGTGCGTGGGCATGGCTGCGGTGGAATGCAGGCTGTGCGGCAAGGTGCTCTACCAGTGTCAAACAACAATGATGAGCTCATCGTAAAAATCCGTGGCCTGCGTTTCGCGCATGGCGCCCGCGTGATTTTTGATGGCGTGGATATTGACATTCCGCGCGGCAAAATCACATCCATCATGGGTCCTAGCGGCACCGGCAAGACCACGCTGCTGAAATTGATTGGCGGCCAGTTGCAGCCCAATGCGGGCAGCGTCGTGGTGGACGGCGAGGATGTCAATAAAATTTCCCGTGACGCGCTGTTCCGCTTGCGCAAGCGCATGAGTCTGCTGTTCCAGACCGGCGCGCTATTTACCGATCTCACTGTATTTGAAAATGTGGCTTTTCCACTGCGTGAACATACCCGTTTGCCCGAGTCGATACTACGCGACCTGGTGCTGATGAAGCTGGAGGCGGTAGGGTTGCGCGGTGCGCGGGATCTGCTGCCTGCCGAGCTGTCCGGCGGCATGGCGCGGCGCGTGGCGCTGGCCAGGGCAATCGCGCTGGACCCGATGATGATCATGTATGATGAGCCCTTCACCGGCCAGGATCCAATCACTGTGGGCGTGATCATGCAGCTTATCCGTATGCTCAACGATACCTTGGGACTTACCAGTATCATAGTCTCCCATGATGTGCATGAGTTAACGATGATCTGTGACCATATGTATATGATTTCAGGCGGCAAGGTGGTTGGACACGGGACGCCCGGTGATATGGCCCATTCGGAATCAGGCTGGGTGCGGCAGTTTATGGCCGGATTACCGGATGGCCCGGTGCCGTTCCACTATCCTGCACCGGATTACGCCGATGACCTGCTGGCCGGGGCGTAAGCAATGACAACACATTTCATATCTGGAGTATGCGCTGCATGATGGATTGGTTGCAGCGGCTGGGCAGTACAAGCCTGAGTGTTTTTGAACGGTTGGGGCGTGGCAATCTGTTCCTGTTGCGCGTGCTGGCGGCCTTGCCCAGCCTCGTGCCGCGCCCAGGGCTGGTGATTGCGCAGCTTTATTCGGTGGGCGTGCTGTCGATGATGCTGATTGTCATCTCCGGGCTCAATGTGGGCATGGTGCTCGGCCTGCAAGGATATAATACCCTGGTGGATTTTGGCTCCGAGGAATCCCTGGGCCAGCTGGTTGCACTGTCGCTGGTGCGTGAATTGGGGCCGGTTGTGGCGGCGCTGCTGTTCGCCGGGCGCGCCGGTTCAGCATTGACCGCCGAGATCGGGCTGATGAAGGCCACTGAGCAACTCTCCGGGATGGAGATGATGGCGGTCGATCCGCTCAAGCGTGTGGTCGCGCCCCGTTTTATTGCCGGCATCATTTCCATGCCGCTGCTGGCCGCAATGTTCAGCGCGGTGGGTGTGCTGGGCGGTTTTTTTGTCGGTGTCGGCCTGCTCGGCGTAGACAGCGGGGCGTTCTGGTCGCAAATGCAGTCCAAGGTTGACCTGTATGACGACATCCTCAACGGTGTGATCAAGAGCGTTGTGTTCGGCTTTGTGGCGGCCTGGATCGCCGTTTTTGAAGGTTACGACGCAGTGCCGAACACGGAAGGCGTGAGCCGCGCCACCACGCGCACTGTGGTGCATACGGCGTTTGCCGTGTTGGGGCTGGATTTCATATTAACTGCGCTGATGTTTGGGAACGAATAAAATGATGCAGAAGCGAACTATGGAGATTGGAGTGGGCGTGTTCGTTGCGGCGGGCATTGCCGCACTGGTGATGCTGGCCATGAAGGTCAGCAACCTGGCCGCCTTTACCAACCAGCAAGGCTATGAAATTACCGCGCGGTTTGAAAATATTGGCGGACTCAAAGAGCGCTCGGCGGTAACTGTGGCGGGCGTGCGCATTGGCCGGGTGAAGTCGATCGTGTTTGACGATAAAGACTACGAGGCTGTGGTCACGATGAATATCGAATCCCAGCATGACCGGTTGCCCGCCGACACCTCGGCAAGCATTTTGACGGCGGGGCTGCTGGGTGAGCAATATGTGGCGCTGGAGCCGGGTGGTGACGAAGCCTTTCTGAAGCCGGGCGGAGATATCAAGCTTACTCAGTCGGCAATCATTCTGGAAAAGATGGTGGGTCAATTCTTATTTGACAAGGCTGCCGGTGGTGGTGGGAAAAAAGAAGAAGGGGCTGCGCCGTGATGCGGGTCGGATTAGCGGGGTTGGTGGGGTTGCTGGCCTGTGCCAATGTGGCGGCGGAATCCGTGCCGCTGACGCTGGAGCAGGCGACAGCGCGCGCCTTGCAGACAGATCCGCGCGTCACCGAGCGCCAGCGCCTCGTCGATGCTGCGCAAGCGCTGCTTGCCGAAGTCAACGGCAACGAGGGCTGGCGGTTTGACGCCAATACCTTTCTCGCGGTGTCACCGGGCGTGAACGGCAACATATTCAGGGGCGGCGACTGCGCCCCTGGCAGCTGTACCCTGCGTTCCGACAGGTATGACTTGAGCAATGGTTTTTCGCCTTGGGTCAATCTGCAGATGACCATTCTCAAACCCCTATATACCTTTGGCAAGGTCGAAAATTACGCTGCCGCCGCGCGTGCCAATATCGAAGTGAAGGATAACGATGTGCGCCTGCAGCGCGCCACGACGATTTTGGATGTAAAGCGCGCCTACTACGGTTGTCTGGCGGCGCGTGACGCGCGGTTGTTTTTATCGGACGTCAAGGAGCGTGTTGCCAAGACCATCGATCTGGCCAAAAAATGGCTGGATGAGGGGCAGGGTGACATCAGGCAGGCCGACGTATTCGCGCTTCAGGCCGCGCATTCGCTGGTGAGCAGATACATAGCCCAAGCCGAAGGCATGGAGAAAGTCGCCAACGATGGATTGAAGGTGCTCACCGGCATCGCTGCGCAAGATGAGATTCAGCTTGCCGACGACATCTTGGCTCCGGTGCCGTTGCCTGAAGCCAAATTAGCCGAGCTCCAGGATCAGGCGCTGGCCAATCGGCCTGAGATGAAGCAGGTGGATGCGGGATTGCGCGCCCGCCGCGCCTTGGTGGAGGCACGCCAGGCCGACAAATTGCCAAACGTGTATGCGGGTGTGGCAGGGATTCTTTCTTATTCACCCAACCGCGATAATCTTAAAAACCCGTACATCTATGATCCTTTCAACACGGCCGGTTTGACGCCGATGGTCGGTCTCCAGTGGGCTTGGCAGCCGCGGGCGCAGGATGCAAAAGTTGCGCAAGAGCAGGCGGAGCTGAATGCGTTGCTCGCCAAGTCGGATTTTGCCCGGCACGGTATCCCATTCCAGGTGGCGGAGCAATACCACCAGATGCAGGCGGATTCTAAGGCGGTGCGGGAGCTGAGCGAAGGCAGCCGCAATGCACGGCGCTGGATGATCGGGCGCTATGCGGATTTTGAAGCTGGTCTTGAAACAGCGGATCGGGTCATCACCGCCTTCCAGGGATACGTGCTGGCACAGACTGACTATATCAAGACAGTTTATGATTTCAACATGCATGTAGCACAATTGCGGAATGTAACCGGAGCGGATCAATGAAAAAGTGGATTGTTGTGATGCTGTTGCTGTGTATGGCGGGGTTTGCGCCAGCAGGCGTAAGCGCCAACGTGCCTCAGCCGCCGCAGGATATGGTGAAGCAAACCGCCGACAGCATGCTTGCCAAGCTCAAAGAAGAAAGGGCTGTGATACGTAAGGATCCAGGCCGGATTTACGATTTGGTCAGCAGCATCGTTCTGCCGCACTTCGATTTTGAGCGCATGTCTTCGTGGGTGCTGGGCAAGCATTGGCGCACCGCCACCCCAGCGCAGAAAAAGCGCTTCAGCGAGGAGTTCCGCAATCTACTGGTGCGTACCTATGCCACCTCGTTGACCGAATATACCGATCGCAAGATTAACTACCTGCCGTTTCGCGCCGACCCTAACGATACCGACGTGACGGTGCGTACCGAGGTGGCACAGCCAGGCGCCGCGCCGATCCCTATCGATTACCGGCTGGCCCTCACGGGTGACGAGTGGAAGGTGTACGACGTCTCCATCGACAGCGTCAGCCTGGTGACAAATTACCGCACCACGTTTGCCAATCAGATCCGGCAAGAAGGGCTAGACAAGCTTATCGAAAAACTCGCTGCGCGCAACGAGAAATCCAGCGTGTCTTCCGCCAAATGAGCGATGTTGAGATCAAGCCGTTAGGCGATGGCGGCTTTCTGTTATCCGGCGCGCTGACCTTCGACACTGTGCCCGCCCTGTGGCGTCAAAGCGCCGCGCAGTTTAATAATGCTGATGCGCTTACGCTGGACTTGCAGGGGATTACTCATACCGACAGCGCCGGTCTTGCCCTGCTCATAGAGTGGATGCGCGCCGCCCGCAGCCGGAACAAAACCATTGCCTTCAGAAATATCCCTCCCCAAATGCTGGCTATCGCCAAAGTCAGCGGCGTGGAGCAGATCCTTCCGCTTTTGTAGTGGAGTAAGGGTTATGGGTTATAAAGTTCCTGGCTCGGCGCCATGCTCTTCATATGTTTGATACAATAGCCATATTTGGTAGACGAAAGCAGAGGGTTTCAAATGCAGGCAGAGGATATCAAACGTCTTATTGAGGCGGGGTTGCCCGATTGCCAGGCACAGGTTAAGGGGGATGATGGTGTCCACTTCGAGGCGGTTATCGTTTCGGGCGCCTTCGAGGGCAAGGGCATGCTCGCCCAGCATAAAATGGTTTATGCCACGCTGGGCGACCTCATGCATTCGGCGATACATGCCTTATCCATGCGCACGTATACCCCGCAGGAGTGGGAAAAGATGCGCGCGCAGTGAGTTCGCAGGTAATGCGGCTTGGCGCCGGCAACAACCGGCGTTGATTCAGATTTGCCACCTCCTTCTACTGTGTCACAAAGCGATCAAGGGATGCAGTGCAAGGCAAAATCGGGCGAAAAAGCGGAGTTTACACGTAGTAAATGAGCATTTTGAGCCCGATTTTAACGCGGCAATGCGCCCTTCAGCGCTTTGTGACACAGTAGAACTACCCATCTTGTTATGACACTTTAACTGGCCGGCACATGGATAAATTATTGATTACCGGCGGCGCGCAGCTTCACGGCGAAGTCCGCATCTCCGGGGCCAAAAACGCGGCGCTGCCGATTCTGGCCGCCACACTGCTCGCGGATGGGCCAGTGACCCTCAGCAATGTCCCCCACCTGCGCGACATCACTACCACGATGGAGCTGCTCGGGCGCATGGGTGTTCAGCTCACGGTGGATGAGCGCATGAATATCGAGGTGGATAGCAGCACTATTCACGATTTTTCGGCTCCCTACGAGCTGGTCAAAACCATGCGCGCCTCCATTCTCGTGCTGGGGCCTTTGCTGGCGCGCTACGGGCAGGCTAATGTCTCGCTACCCGGTGGATGCGCGATTGGCGCGCGGCCAGTGAATCTGCACATCCATGGCCTGGAGGCGATGGGGGCGGCCATCAAGGTCGAGAACGGTTACATACGCGCGACTGCCAAGCGCCTCAAGGGTGCGCATCTGTTTCTGGATATCGTGACCGTGACCGGCACCGAAAATCTCATGATGGCGGCGACGCTGGCGGAAGGCACCACGATCATCGAGAACGCCGCACGCGAGCCGGAGGTGGTGGATCTGGCACATTGCCTTAATCAGATGGGCGCCAAAATCAGCGGTGCGGGCACTGATACTCTGACTATCGAAGGTGTGGAGCGCCTTTCAGGCACCCACTACAGCGTACTGCCCGACCGCATCGAGACCGGCACCTACCTGGTGGCCGCCGCGATCACCGGGGGGCGGGTCAGGGTCAAGGATACCAATCCGCATCTGCTGGAGGCAGTGCTGCTCAAACTGCGTGAGGCGGGGGCTGACATCGAGATTGGCGATAACTGGATCGAGCTCGACATGCACGGCCGCCGTCCGCGTGCTGTCGACCTGCGTACCGCGCCGCACCCGGCGTTTCCCACCGACATGCAGGCGCAATTCACCGCGCTGAACGTGGTCGCAGAGGGCACCGGAATGATCACCGAAACGGTGTTCGAGAACCGCTTCATGCACGTGCAGGAGTTGCAGCGCATGGGGGCCGATATTCGCCTGGAGGGCAATACCGCCATCATACGCGGCGTGGAGAAACTCACCGCCGCGCCGGTGATGGCGACGGATCTGCGTGCCTCGGCGGGTCTGGTGCTGGCGGGCCTGGTGGCGCAGGGCGATACCCTGGTGGACCGCATCTATCATATTGACCGCGGCTATGAATGTATCGAAGAGAAGCTGACCCAGCTTGGCGCGCGTATCCGCCGGGTTCCGGTGTAACAAATCGCGCTTCCCCCCTCTCCCGCTTGCGGGAGAGGGTTGGGGAGAGGGTGAACGCGTAACACCCGTTATTATGTGGAATATTAAAGCTCGAATTGACCGATCCCTAAGCCCCGGCACCTGATGAACACCACACTCACCATCGCCCTCTCCAAGGGGCGCATCTTCAAAGAAACGCTACCGTTGCTGGCGCATGCCGGCATCGTGCCGGTCGATGACCCCGATACCAGCCGCAAACTCATTCTCGATACCAACCATCCCGAGATCAAGCTCGTGATCATTCGCGCTTCCGACGTGCCGACCTATGTGGAGTACGGTGCCGCCGATGTGGGCGTGGCGGGCAAGGACGTATTGATGGAGCACGGCGGCGACGGTTTGTACGAGCCTCTGGACCTGAAAATCGCGCGCTGCCGGTTGATGCTGGCGGGCCCCGCATCGGGGAAAAATGGCGAGGCGCGCATGCGTATCGCCACCAAATATGTCGCGTCCACGCGGCGTTATTTCGCCGCGCAGGGCAAGCAGGTGGAGATCATCAAGCTCTATGGCTCGATGGAGCTCGCGCCGCTGGTGGGGCTGGCGGACCGCATCGTCGATGTCGTGGACACCGGTAATACCCTGCGGGCCAATGGCCTGGAGCCGCTTGAGCATATCGCCGACATCAGCTCGCGCCTCATCGTCAACAAGGCATCAATGAAGATGAAGCATGCCGCGGTCAAAACCTTGATTGAGCGTATTGGTGAGGCGGTCGCCGCCAAAGAAAAAACGAAGGTGTGAGCCATGGTTGATATCCAGCGATTGAATACAACGCAAGCGGAATTCTGGACGCAGCTCGAACAGCGCCTGGCCTGGGAGAGCGTCTCCGATGAGGCGGTGACGCGCACCGTGCGCGACATCCTGTCCGATGTGCGTAAGCGTGGCGATGCGGCGGTGCTCGAATACACCAACCGCTTCGACCGGATGAGCGCGGCACACTTTGACGAGCTGGAGATAGCGCAGACTAGCCTGCGGCAGGCATTGGGGAGAATCCCCGGCGCACAGCGCGAGGCGCTGGAGTTTGCCGTTTCCCGGCTGCGTGCTTACCATGCACATCAAAAACAGGAATCGTGGTCATATACCGAAGCCGATGGCACAGTGCTCGGCCAGCAGGTAACGGCATTGGAGCGCGTCGGGCTGTATGTGCCCGGCGGCAAGGCGACTTACCCTTCCTCTGTGTTAATGAACGCCATTCCTGCCAAGGTGGCGGGCGTATCGGAGCTGATCATGGTGGTGCCCACGCCGGATGGTCAGGTGAATGACCTGGTGCTGGCGGCGGCGGCGATTGTCGGTGTGGACCGCGTGTTTGCCATCGGCGGGGCGCAGGCGGTGGCGGCGCTCGCCTATGGCACGCAAAGCGTACCGCAGGTAGACAAAATCGTCGGTCCTGGCAATATCTACGTCGCCACTGCGAAGGGCATGGTGTACGGTACGGTGGGTATCGACATGATTGCTGGCCCCTCGGAGATCCTGGTGATCTGCGATGGCCGCACCGAGCCGGACTGGATCGCCATGGACCTGTTCTCGCAGGCCGAGCATGACGAGGATGCGCAGTCGATCCTGGTGTGCCCCGATGCTGCCTATCTTGATCAGGTGCAGGCCAGCATCAACCGCCTGCTGCCCGGCATGGAACGCGCTGCGGTGATTGAAAAATCACTCGCCTCGCGCGGCGCGATGATCCATGTGCGCGATATGGACGAGGCTATTGCCGTTGCCAATTTTATCGCCCCCGAACACCTTGAGCTGTCAGTGGCGGATCCTCAGGCGATGGCCGCGCACATCCGCCATGCCGGTGCAATTTTCATGGGGCGTTACACTGCCGAGGCGGTGGGCGACTATTGCGCGGGCCCCAACCACGTGCTGCCCACGTCGCGCACGGCGCGTTTTTCATCGCCGCTCGGGGTGTATGATTTCCAGAAGCGCTCCAGCCTGATCATGTGTTCGGCGCAGGGCGCGTCTGAACTGGGCAAAACAGCATCACTGCTGGCTCGCGGCGAAGGCCTCACCGCACACGCGCGTTCGGCGGAATACCGGATCACCTCGAAATGAACGCAAAACCTGCCGTGAACAGTGGACAGGAACTGGGGGCCGGTGTGGCGCCAGATCGCGTCAGCCAATGGATACGTCCGCAGATCCGTTCCTTGTCGGCCTATCATGTGCCTGATCCGGGAAACCTGATCAAGCTCGATGCCATGGAGAATCCCTACACCTGGCCGCGGCCGCTGGTTGATGAGTGGCTGGAGACGTTGCGCCACGCCAGCCTGAACCGCTACCCCGATCCCCAGGCGCACACCCTCAAGGCGCGCCTGCGCGAGGTATTGGACATACCGCAAGGGATGGATATCCTGCTTGGCAACGGCTCGGATGAACTGATCCAGATGATCGCCATGGCGGTGGCCGCGCCGGGGCGTGCCGTGCTGTCGCCAGAGCCCAGTTTTTCCATGTACCGCATGATTGCCGCCTTCACCGGATTCGAGTACATCAGCGTGCCGCTCAATGCGGGTGATTTCACCCTGGATATGCCGGCGATGCGCGACGCGATTGCCCGCCATCAGCCTGCCGTGGTGTTTTTGTCCTATCCCAACAACCCCAGCGGTAATCTGTGGGATGCCGATGAGTTGTGCGAGCTAATTGCCGCCGCGCCTGGCCTGGTGGTGGTGGACGAGGCCTATAACGCCTTCGCTGATAGCACGTTCATGCCGCGGCTGGCGGACTTTGACAATCTGCTGGTGCTGCGCACCCTGTCCAAAATGGGCCTGGCGGGTCTGCGCCTGGGCGTGCTGGCCGGAGCCAAGGCGTGGCTGGATGAGTTTGACAAGATACGCCTGCCGTATAACATCGGCGTGCTGACGCAGACGAGCGCGGAATTTGCCTTGCGCCATTATGATGTGCTGGAAGCCCAGGCAGCGCAGATCCGCATCGGCCGCGAACAGCTTTTGGCGCGGATGCGCGCCCTGAACGGCATCACCGCCTATCCCAGCCGCGCCAATTTCATCCTGTTCCGTGTGCCTGCCGGTCGCGCAGCAGAGATATTCGCGGCGATCAAGGCGGACGGCGTGCTGATCAAAAGCATGCACGGCGCAAGCCCGCTGCTCAACGACTGCCTGCGGGTAACGGTGGGCACACCGGAGGAAAACGCGGCGTTTCTGGCGGCGTTGGCAAAGGTCATTTGATATGAAAGTGGAGAAAAACCCATGACTGAGCGCAAGGCGACCGTCAAACGCGATACGCTGGAGACCCGCATCGAGGTGACCGTCAATCTCGATGGCACAGGCGCATCGCGTTTTCAGACTGGACTGCCCTTCCTCGACCACATGATGGATCAGATCGCGCGGCATGGCATGATCGACATCGACATCCAGGCCGAGGGTGATTTGCACATTGATGCCCATCACACCGCCGAAGATATCGGCATTACACTGGGCCAAGCGGTGGCCAAGGCCATAGGCGACAAGCGCGGCATCCGCCGCTACGGCCATGCCTATGTGCCTCTCGACGAGGCGCTGTCGCGTGTGGTCATCGACTTTTCCGGCCGCCCCGGCCTTGAGTATTACATCGACTTTCCGCGCGCGCGTATCGGTGACTTCGATGTTGATTTGTTTCGTGAGTTTTTTCAGGGTTTCGTCAATCACGCCCTGGTGAGCTTGCACATCGACAATCTCCGCGGCCGCAACGCCCATCACATCGCCGAGACCGTGTTCAAGGCCTTTGGCCGTGCCGTGCGCATGGCTTTGGAGATGGATCCGCGCATGCAGGGCATCATGCCGTCCACCAAGGGGAGTCTGTGATTACTCCGGGTTATCCATGAGCACCGTTGCGGTCATTGATTACGGCATGGGCAACCTGCGCTCGGTCGCCAAGGCGCTGGAACACGTTGCCAGCGTCGGCACGACGGTAGAGGTTACTGCCTCGCCAGAGCGTATCCTGCAGGCCGAGCGCGTGGTCTTCCCTGGACAGGGCGCGGCACGCGATTGTATGGCGGAACTCACGCACCGGGGACTGGTGGGTGTTGTAAATGAGGCGGTGCGCAGCAAACCGTTTCTTGGAATTTGCATGGGCCTGCAAGTGCTGCTGGAATCCAGCGAGGAAAATGGCGGCACAACCGGTCTGGGCATTCTGCCGGGCCGCGTGCGGCGTTTCCCGGATGGCATGGTTGATCCCCGCTCGGGCGATGCGCTGAAGATCCCTCACATGGGCTGGAACCAGGCGCATCAAACAAAAGCGCATCCCATGTGGCAAGGCATATCCCAAGACAGCCGTTTTTATTTCGTGCATAGTTACTACGTTGCGCCAACGGAGCCGGAGCAGATCGCGGGTGTTACGCGTTACGGCACCGATTTCGTCTGCGCCATGGCGCGCGGCAATGTCTTTGCTGTGCAATTTCATCCCGAAAAAAGTGCGGCGGCGGGGCTTGCCCTGCTCGCCAATTTTCTGCGCTGGGATGGATGTGTATAGAAGTGTAGGGTGCGTGGGACGCACCCTACGACATGCGCCCTTAATTCAAAGATGGAATAAGGCCCACCCTGTGAAATTTTGGATAATAGATTTTTCTGTCCCCGTGAGGAAGCTATCATGTTGTTGATCCCCGCCATTGACCTGAAAGATGGCAAATGTGTGCGTCTGCGCCAGGGGCGCATGGAAGATGACACCGTGTTTTCTGATGACCCGCTCGCCGTCGCTGGGCGCTGGGTGGAGGCGGGCGCGCGGCGTCTGCATCTGGTGGATCTGAACGGCGCCTTCGCCGGCAAGCCGGTCAATGCCGATATCATCTGGCGCATCGCGCAAACCTATCCCGATGTGCCGATCCAGGTGGGAGGCGGCATTCGCGACGACGACACCATTCAGGCCTATCTGGATGCGGGTGTCAGTTACGTGATCCTTGGCACCAAAGCGGTCAACACGCCGCACTTCGTGGGTGATGTATGCCGCGAGTTCCCCGGCCATATCATCGTCGGCCTAGACGCCAAGAACGGCAAGGTGGCGATAGATGGCTGGTCCAAACTCTCCAATCACGATGTTATTGATATCGCCCAGCGTTTTGAAAAAGATGGCGTCGAGGCGATTATCTATACCGACATCGGCCGTGACGGCATGCTGGGCGGGGTGAATATCGAAGCCACCGTCGCGCTGGCGCGGGCCATCTCGATCCCGGTGATCGCCTCCGGCGGCATCACCAACCTAGACGATATCCGCGCGCTGTGCGCGGTTGCCGAGGAAGGCATCATGGGCGCGATTACTGGCCGCGCCATATATGAAGGCACGCTGGATTTTGTCGCGGGGCAGAAGCTGGCGGACGAGCTGAGCTGACATGGGCTTGGCGAAACGCATCATTCCCTGTCTGGACGTGGATGCGGGCCGCGTCGTCAAAGGCGTGCGCTTCGTCGGTATCCGCGACGCCGGTGATCCGGTCGAAATCGCCAAGCGCTATGATCAGCAGGGCGCCGACGAATTGGTGTTTCTTGACATTACCGCCAGCAGCGAAGAACGCGAGACCATGGTGCATGTGGTCGAACAGGTCGCCGCGCAGGTGTTCATTCCCCTTACCGTGGGCGGCGGCATCCGCAGTATCAATGACATCCGCCGCATGCTCAACGCGGGCGCCGACAAGGTGGCGATGAACACCGCGGCGATACACAACCCCGGTCTTGTGAAAGAGGCCGCCGAGCGTTTTGGCTCGCAGTGCATCGTTGTCGCTATCGACGCCAAGCAGGTCAGCACCGGTGATGAACCGCCGCGCTGGGAAGTCTTTACCCACGGCGGGCGTAAACGCACCGGCATCGACGCCGTGCTATGGGCCAAGCAAATGGCCGATGCGGGCGCCGGTGAAATCCTGCTCACCAGCATGGACCGCGACGGCACCCGCGACGGCTTTGATCTCGCCCTCACCCGCGCCGTGAGCGACACCGTTTCCGTGCCCGTTATAGCCTCTGGCGGCGTCGGCAACCTCGACCACCTTGCCGACGGCATCAGACAGGGCAAGGCCGATGCCGTGCTCGCTGCGAGTATTTTTCACTTTGGGGAATACACCGTAGAGCAAGCCAAACGCACTATGGCGGCGCAGGGGATTGAAGTGAGGCTGGAAGAATAATCAACCCAGTTAATGGGTGTCCCCTTAAATCCACGTGCAGGGGATCGTTTCGATAGCATTATGATAAATTTGTGAGCAGCAGAAAGGCGCAAGCCTGGCCCGCTGGTCTGAAATACCATTTCTAGAGCTTTATTTACCAGATAGTGCAGTGGTTTGGATAAATGGCAATCCATAGTTAGAGCAAAAAAGATATCAAAGGAGGCAACCATGCAATTAGTGGATTTATTTTTAGCACCTGAAGATCTATTTCGGCTTGGTAACACAACAAGCCCAAGGCTTACCCATGTGAGAATGCCAAAAGATATAGACACTATAGAGGTAAATGGAATTACAGTCGTAGTAGCAAATGGAAAAGGTGTTTCACTGGCAACAAAAGACAGATTGGATAAAACACCTGTTGCTGGTTGGGTATGGAAGATCTCAAAAGGAACGCAAATGCCAATTGGACTAAAATTAATAAATGATAGGCCTGGGCATTACGGTATTTGTCCTCAATCCAATATGCCATTAGATGAATTCATTGGTCTGTTGTCTAAACTTGCCATGAAGTGCCAAAAAGTATTTAAAAAGCAGGTGATATAATGACAAACAAACGTGAATTAAATTTAACGTTACTTGACTGGGAGGCGCGATGCATTCTCGAATCCATCTCAAGAGAAATGCAACGCCTTAAAACTGTAGCTGAAGAATCAGAAGATGAAGATGAAGCAGCAGATGCCGGAAACGATTATCTTGAAATTGCTGGATTTAAAGAACGCTTTGAAAGCGAAGCAAAAAAGGTTTTCGGCGACAAAATTGCTGACTACTCGCTATGAGAAAGTTGCTCTAACAACCGCATCGAGGTGACGGCAAAAGGCTCGCAACGGCCTAAGGCAAAGTCAATGTGCGTCGGCTCTGTTCAATAGCAAAGTGTTTAGACCCAAGAGTTCCGGTCAAGCATTCAAAAAATCAGCCTCGAGCAGGATGTCAATGGACTTGTATCTCCCTTTTGAAGAGGGGATATACGTCCCAATTCTGTTCGGTTTGATGGGATTTATTTGCCGCAAGGTTCCCTCTATCGATGAAGCTCAGCCGCGGCTCTGGCGGCGCGACGCGCCGACGGAGACGTCGGCTGGAGCGACTGGTTGGGCAGCACTCTCCGCATGAACAAACGCCGGGTTGGCGACGAAGAACACAACACGGAGAGGAGTGGTATTGGAACAATTTCGGGAATGGAACGGTAATAAACGGACGCAGCTGAAAGAAGAGAAGTAACCCGCCCACTGCACTGTCGTGCAGCCTCAGAGATTTTCGCCTCTCTGAGTTCGCCACCCACGGAATCTCGGGGGTACATTTCAGGCGGGAGCGAATACGAAAATAGACTTCGCATTTTTTCTCCTTTACCTAGCACTTGTGCTAAGTGTGTTGATGGTAACAGAGTTTTGCATTTTTGTAATGCCCAACTTCTCTACGCACCCCGCTTCTTATCGCCGCTTCACGGTATACTTCGCATCATTCACCCTTCAATAAAAAACGAACGATAGAATGAAAATGCAGGACACTCGTCTTTCACTCTGGGTATCATGGGGCGTGCCCGCCATCGCCGTGATCCTTGCGTTAATCGTGCTTGCAATGGGCGCTAACCAGTCATTGTTTTTGTCGGTCAACCGGCTGAGCCAGTTTACCGGCGATGCGCTGTGGGCCAATTTGACCATTCTTGGTGATGGGCTGGTAGTGTTTGTGCTGGTGCTGCTCTTTACGGGGCGGCGTCCTGATGTGGTGTGGGCGTTGATTCTGACTGGGGTGCTCGCGTCCCTGGCGGCCCCTGCCTTAAAAGCGCTGATTGGCGGCGGGCGTCCGGCGGCGGTGTTACCGCTGGAGAGTTTTCATATCATTGGGCCAGTGCTTCAATCTGGCTCGTTTCCCTCCGGCCATACGATGGCGGCCTTTGCATTTGCAGGTGCGGTGAGTCTACTGATGAATCGTGCCTGGCTTACGGCGTTGCTGGTGCTTATCGCGGCGGCCACAGGTTTATCCCGCATTATGGTGGGCGCGCACTGGCCGCTGGATGTGCTGGGCGGTGCGGCGACAGGCTGGTTGTGCGCCGTAGTCGGGATTGCTATGGCGCAGCGCTGGAAATGGGGGCTGCGGGCAGGCGCGCAACGCACCTTTGCTGCGCTGTTGATCCTTGCTGCGCTGGTATTGCTGGGGGGATATGACAGCCGGTATGAGCAGGCGGTCTGGTTTCAGCGGATTATTGCGGTGATGTGCCTGCTGCTGGCGGTGCCGGATCTGGTCTGGCTTTTCCGGCGGAAAAGGTAGAGGCACCCTAGATTTTTTAGGAAGAATGCCAGGCAGCATCAGTACTGCCTGGCAAAAAAGCATGCCTGTTTATCCGGCGCGCTTCTTCTTTTCGATCATGTCGTGGATGATCGGGGTGAGGATGATCTCCATGGCGAAGCCCATCTTCCCGCCCGGCACGACGAGGGTGTTGGGGCGCGACATCCAGGAGTCTGCGATCATTTGCATAAGATACGGGAAGTCGTATTTTTGCGGATGACGGAAGCGGATGACGATGAAGCTCTCGTCAGGTGTCGGAATATCCCTGGAGATGAACGGATTTGAAGTGTCCACAATCGGGATGCGCTGGAAGTTGATGTCGGTACGCGAGAACTGCGGAGTGATGAATTGCACATAGTCCGGCATGCGGCGCAGGATAGTGTCCGTGACGGCTTCGGCAGAATAGCCGCGCTCGGCGGTGTCACGGTGAATCTTCTGGATCCACTCCAGATTGACGATAGGCACTACGCCGATCAGCAGGTCCACCCATTTGGCAACATCAGCGCCTTCAGTGACGATGCCGCCGTGCAGACCTTCATAAAACAGCAGGTCTGAGCCGGGCGCGATAGGCTGCCACGCGGTGAAGGTGCCTGGCTCCTGCTTGTAGGGGGCGGCTTCCTGATCGTTGTGCAGATAATAGCGGATCTCGCCAGAGCCGGTTTCGCCATAGGTGCGGAACAGGGTTTCCAGTTTATCGAACAGATTGCCTTCGGCACCGAAATGACTCAGCGTGCGCCCCTCTTTGCGCAGAACCTCAACGGCTTCTTTCATTTCCTTGCGGCCGTAACGGTGAAAGCTGTCACCCTCCACGATGGCGGGTGTGATGCCTTCACGGCGGAAGATATGTTCGAAAGCGCGCTTGACGGTGGTAGTACCTGCGCCCGACGAGCCGGTAACTGCGACTACAGGATGTTTTTGCGACATTGTGGTTCCTTAAGAGTTTTAAAAATACGGTGTGCCAAGAGCATAATTCTTGCCCCGGCGCCAAAAATTTACAGGGTATTTTATAGCGTATTACGCCGCCCCGTAAATTGTTATTGGCTTTCCGGCGAGATTATCCTGCCTTCTTGGCGTGCAGCCCGCATTCCTTGCTCTCTGGATTTTCCCACCACCAGCGCCCGGCACGGATGTCCTCGCCGACGGTGATGGCGCGCGTGCAGGGGGCGCAGCCGATGCTGGGGTAGTGCTTGTCGTGCAGCGCATTGTAGGGTACTTCGAAATGGTGGATATAAGCCCACACATCCTTATTGGTCCACTCGATCAGCGGGTTGAATTTCTGCAGCCCGTTGTCGGCGTCCCATTCTGAATTTGAAAGATCCTTGCGTGTCGGAGCCTGTTCGCGGCGTAAGCCGGTGATCCAGGCCTTTTTACCCGTCAATGCGCGCTTCAATGGCTCGACCTTGCGGATATGGCAGCAACGTTTGCGCAGATCAACGCTTTCATAAAAGGCATTTGGGCCATGTGTGTTAATAAATTCTTCGACCGCAGATGTCTCCGGAAAATAGGCAGTAATGGCGATGTTGTCGTAACGCTGCCGCACTTCCTGCATGAGTTTATAGGTCTCTTCCGGCAGACGGCCGGTATCGAGGCTGAATATGCCGATAGTGGGCGCATATTTGGCGATGAGATCGGTGAGCACCATGTCCTCCGCGCCGAAGCTGTTGGCGAAGGTGGCAGGCTGATAGTCCGCGGCAATGCTTTTCAGCAGGGCGAGGGTGGCGTCGATCTTTTGTTGCAGTTGGGTGTCCAGACTCATGGTTTTCTCTGTTCTCTATAACTTAGTGTGCTTGTGCGGTGGCGGCTTTTTTCACCGTGATGCGTGTCGTCGTGCCGCGATCCTCTTTGTAGAGTACGCGGTGTCCATCGCCTTCCAGGCTGGAGGCTACCTGCTGGGTGGATTCGCCGGATTCCAGCAGAAAATCCACCACATCGCCTACCTGGATGGCATTCAGCGCGTTACGCGCCTTGAGGTAGTGCAGCGGACAACCGTAGGTGGAGAGGTCTATGACCTCGGCGGTCTTGGCCTTCGCCGCAGGCGCGGTGATGGAGACGGTCAGGTTAAGCTGGCGATCAAGGCTTTGGCAGGCCTGGGCGGATTGCGCGATCCAGGCATCCTGTTCCGCCACCAGCCTAGCGTATCCCTGTTCATCGAAAGCGCCCTTCAATTGCGCGATGCTACTGGCCATTTCCGCCAGCTTGGCGCCCAGGTGGGCGTCCTGCTGCAAAGACTCCTGCAACACCTGCGCGATTTCAGGCAAGCCAGGCACCGCCGCGCGCCCTGAAGAGAACAACAGTGACTCACCGACCAGGCGGCCTATCGCTTCGCTGCACTCCAGTGCGTCCAGGTATTTGTGCTGGGAGGCAAAGGAATTGCGGCAATCGCGCTCATAGGTGGCCTCGGCAAAGTGCGAGGCGACGAATTCCTGTGCCGCCCCGGCACACTCGCCGCCACCGAGTTGCAGCACCTTGAAGTCATTGGCTTCGCCGTGATCATGGAGCACGGAAGCCAGTTCCTCGGGCGCGACCTTGACGAGGTCTTGCAGCAGTTCCGCAAAGTATTCCTTCCCGTGGCGGCGCGTCCAGTGGAAGAAAGTTTCGCCTTCGCCGCGATCCTTGGCGTAGGTCTCCTCTACGCGTGTAATCGCAGTCTCGATGCGTGCAGCGGGCACGGAAGGGCCTTTGAGAGCCAGTCCGCCTGCGCTACGGCCATCGCCGCCGAAGTACATCTGATAGTGCGGCACCAGCTTGCCATGCAGGCGGTTGCCCTCGCCGTAGATGCCGATGTCGCCGGTCTCGGGTTGCGCGCAGCCGTTATGGCAACCGCTGGCGCGGATACGCAGATCGGCGGTGCCGCCGGAGATCTTGGTGCCGATGATCTTGCTGGAGGTGATGCCCAGGCGGCAGGTGGAGGTGCCGGGGCAGGCGACAACATCGTCACCGGCCTTGGGTTCGCCCAGGCCCAGCGCCTCAATCCCGGCGCGAATGGATGGGATGGCGGTCTCAGGCACATTGAGCAGCATCAGGTTTTGATCCTGGGTGGCGCGTATTTCCCGCAGGCCCTGGTCTTCCATCAGCTTGACGATGCCGCGCATCTGCGGGCCGGTGATGTCACCGATGGGGATGCTGACCGGGAATACGTACAAGCCGGGTTGCTTTTGCGCGAACACATGGCGCGGTGCGCCTATGCCGCAGGCTTCGCCCGGCGTGCCGCCCGTCCATGCGCCGGTGGGGCGGGGCTTGTCTGCGAGGGCCGCCTTGGCGCGGGCGAATTCCTCTTTGTATTTCTCGACAAAGCCTTGCGCGCCGAATTTGTCCACCAGGAACTTGATGCGTGCCTTGGCGCGGCGTTTGCGGTCGGAATAGCGGTGGTGCAGAGAGACGATAGCCTCGATGCTCGGCAGCAGGTCTTGTTCCTCGATGAACTCCTCAACCGTAATCGCCTCGTGCGGCTTATGGCCCAGCCCGCCGCCCGCCACGATCTTGAAGCCATAGCGCCCGTCCTTCTTCACTGCCACCGCGCCCAAATCGTGCATCATGCCCTGCGCGCAATCGGCCTCGCAGCCGGAGAAACTCATTTTGAACTTGCGTGGCAGATGCTGGGTCAGCGGATGGCGCAGGAAATGCGTCACCGTCCCTTCCATCAGCGGCGTGATGTCGAGATGTTCGCGCGGGCACACCCCCGCAAGCGGGCAGGCGGTGATGTTGCGCACGGTATTGCCGCAGGCCTCGCGCGTGGTCAGCCCGGCATCGGCCAGACGGCGCATCGCCGCAGGGGTGTGCTCCAGAGGCACGTAATGGATCTGGATGTCCTGGCGGGTGGTGATATGCACCACCGGATGGCTGACGTATTGCTCCAGCACATCGGCGATGGCGGTGAGTTGTGCGGGATTCAGCGTACCGCCGGGGATCTTGACGCGCATCATGTTCACGCCATCCTGGCGCTGTCCGTAGACGCCATGCTGGAGGCGGATCGACATGAAACGGTCCGGGTCGATCTGTAAGCCCAGGTAGGACTTCACCGCCTCTTCGTAGCGGCTGATCTCCTCACTATTGACGAGATGTTCTGCGTTAATCATCGATGGTTCTCCACTTCACATTGTGCCCTTTACGGGTATGGGCGCCACAGCGTCCCCAGGTCAATTTATTGTTATGATAATCGTCTGTCAGGAAAAGGTAAATTTGGCGCCGAATAACAGCAGCACGCTGCCCAGTATTGGGCGCAGCACCCTCTCGGGAATTTTACTGCTTAAATGGCTGCCGAGGTAAATACCAGGCAGTGAGCCGAGCAGCAGGCTTCCCAGCAGGGTGAGGTCGACATGGCCCAGGCTTAAATGCCCCAGGCCTGCAACCGCCGTCAACGGCACGGCGTGAGCGATGTCAGTGCCTACCACCCTCACCGAGGGCAGATAGGGGTACAGGAAAAACAGCGTCATGGTACCCAGCACGCCGGCGCCAACCGAAGACAGGGTTACCAGCGCCCCGACCACCGCGCCCGCAAAAATTGTGGCTGGCGTGCGCCAGTGAACAAAGCGTTGCAAGTTCAGGCTGGACTGGGCGATGTGCAATAATCTGCCTTTGAACAAAATCGCGGGCGCGGTAAGCAGCAGTGCGATGCCCAGCGATGTGGTCAGCACCTTCTTCATGTCGCCAGCGCTACCGCCGCTGTACTGCTGGAGCAGGAGAACCACCAGGGCTGCCGCAGGCAGGCTGCCCATGCACAACAGCCTGACGATCTTCCAGTCAACATTGCCGCGGTGCCCATGCACCCAGATCCCGCCGGACTTGGTGATCGAGGCGAACAAAAGATCCGTGCCAATCGCCATGGCCGGGGAGATGTTAAACAGCAGGATCAGCAGCGGCGTCATCAGCGCGCCGCCGCCCATGCCTGTCACGCCCACGATGAAGCCGACCACGAGGCCTGCTACGGTATACGCCCACTCCATCCAGCCGGCCCCATTACTGTATGTATGCTATTTCAAGCGATGCCAACCTGAAACTATAACAATCATCAGATAGCATTAGTAGTAATAAATTATTATTGCATTATAGCAAATAATTATAGATTCCCTGGATTGTTCGGTGTCTCCCATAGGATTCTATGCGGACGTTCCCCAGCGACGATGTACGAGCCGCTGTTCCAGGCGGCTGAACAGCCAGCGATCGGTCATCAGGCCAACGAACATGATGACCATCATTACCGCCACCACCAGCGACATATCGTGCAGTTCGCGGCCCCGCTCCAGCAGTGAGCCCAGGCCAACCCCCACCAGCAGCAGCTCGGCAGCCATTAATGAGCGCCAGGCAAACGACCAGCCCAGCTTTGCTCCGGTGAGTATGGCGGGTAGCGTGGCGGGCAGCATCACATGTACGTACAGCCGCCAGCCGCTCGCGCCCAGCACATGGGCCGCACGCATATAAAGCGGCGGCATGTTTTTGACCCCGTCGCGTGTCGCCAGGGTCAACGCCATGAGGGCGCCCATCACTACCACAAAGATCATCGCGCTCTCGCCCAGGCCGAACCACAGCACCGCCAGAGGCAGCCAGCAAATACTCGGCAGTGCCTGTAGCCCCATCGCAATCAGCCAGCGCACGCGGCCCAGCAACAGGCCCAGCGGTATGCCGATGCATAGCGCCAGGCCGTATCCGATCAGCAGTCGTTGCAGGCTGATGGCGATGGCGGCCGGCAGCGATTTATCGCTCATGCCAAGCCATAGTGTTTCCGTCACCTGCGGCAAGGAGGGGAAAATCATCTCATCCCACACTTCCAGCCATACCAGCGCTTGCCACAGGCCAAACAAAGAGGCAAAAAAGGCCAGACGCATTGCGTAGATGCGCCAGCGTTCGAGCCGGTCCTTGCGTGCCTTGGTTTGCGCGATGGCGGAGAGCACCGCAGAGGGGGCCTGGTGTACAACGGTACTCATCGGTCTATTCCTTCCTCGTGGGTGGTCTGTAACACTTCGCTACGCAAGTCGTCGCGGATGGTCGCCGCGATTTTGACCAGCCCGATGTCCTCAATATGGCGGGGGCGGGGCAGGTCGATTTCATAGGTATTCTTTACCTGGCCCGGACGCGCGGTCATGACGATGACGCGGGTGCCGAGCCGCACCGCTTCGCGCACATTGTGGGTGACGAAGATGACGGTTTTGCGAGTGCTTGCCCACAAGCCTTCCAGCTCATCGTGGAGCATGTCTCGGGTTTGGGCGTCCAGCGCGGCAAACGGTTCGTCCATGAGCAGGATGTCAGGGTTCGGCGCCAATGCCCGTGCCAGAGCCACGCGCTGTTTCATGCCGCCCGACAGCTCATGCACCCATGCCTGGGTGAAGCGCGACAAGTGCACCATATTCAGCAGCTTTTCGGCACGCTCGCGCCTTTCCGGCTCGGGCACGCCGGCCATCTTAAGCCCGAACATGACGTTCTGCAGGACGTTAAGCCACGGAAAGAGGCCGGACTCCTGAAACATTACCACACGGTCGGGGCCGGGGCCGGTCACGGGCTTGCCATTTGCGATCACGCGGCCGGTGTCCGGTTTTGCCAGCCCTGCGACCAGGTTCAGCAGGGTGGACTTACCGCAACCCGACGGGCCAACAATGCAGACGAATTCGCCTTCATCTATCGACAGCGAAGTCTCCGCCAGCGCCTGCACAGCGCCGGAGTTCGACCAGAACACCTGGGATACGCCGTTGATCTCCACTTTGGGCATTGCGCTTCTCCTGATCCAGTATTAGCGCTTGACCGTAGCGGTGACAGTGACCAAGGGTTTGCCGCGTTCGCGCAAAACCTCATTGAGCAGTGACAGGTCAAAAATGGGCTGCACATCGGGTGGCTGGGCGCCCGGTAAATATCGCAATTCCCAGGCCTGTCTGGCACTCTTCAGGAGTGCGCCAGAGATGGGGTCGTAAGTAGCCGCGATGCGTGTAAAGGCTTCATCCAGCAGCGCCGCGGGCAGAGGCTTGCCCATCAGCTTGGCCAACTCCGCGTTGATGATACGCTTGGCCTCATCGGGATTCTTAATGATCGCTTCTGTAATGTCGACGTGGGTGGCGACAAAGCGTTTCACCAAGGCACGGTTTTTCGCCAGAAAATCAGTGCGTGCGACTAGCAGGGTGGCGGGAAACTTGCTCGCCGGCCACAAGTTTCTTTCGTCCACAAACAGCGCGCCACCGGCTTCCTGTATCAAGCGCGTGGCCCATGGCTCCGGCACCCAGGCGGCATCCAGCTCCTTGCGCTGGAACAGGGTGAAGATTTCCGGGTTTTTGACCGGCATGACCTGCACACTGTCAGCACTGTCACCCGTATCCAGGCCATTGGCCTTGAGCCAGGAACGCAGGGCGACATCCTGGGTGTTGCCCAGCCCCGGCACCGCCACCCGCTTGCCTCTCAAATCAGCCGGGTTGCGGATGCCCATATCCTTGCGCACCACCAGCGCTACCCCGCCACTGGCCGCACCGGCAATGACGCGCAGCACCCGGCCTTTGGAGCGGACATAGGCGTTGACGGCGGGGCTGGGGCCGACATAGGCAAGATCCAGTTCACCTGCCAGCAAGGCCTCCATGGCGGACGCGCCGGCATTGAACGCCATCCACTCAATCTTGACCCCGGCATCCTTTTCGAATTCACCCGTTTCCCGGCCAACCAGCGGCTGAGGGTGGGTGAGATTGGGGAAATGCCCGACACGTAACACTGAATCCGCGTAGGCGGATGAACCTGCTGCGAGTGACAAAATCACGCCATAAAAACCTGCTAACCACCAACGCATATCGTTAATCTCCTTAAAGTTGTGTAATGCACGTGGGGCGAACTATATGGGATTTTGTTTAGAATAAAAAATAATATAATATGTTAATCTTATAACTTTATATTATATATTGGTGATCGTATGAATATTCAGCAATTGCGTTACATCCGTGAAGTGGCGCGTTCGGGGCTCAGTGTTTCAGCCGCCGCCAAAAAACTGCACACCGCCCAGCCCGGCATCAGCAACCAGATCCGCTTGCTGGAGGAAGAGCTGAATGTAGATATCTTCGAGCGCGGCGCCAAACGCCTGACCGGGCTGACCTTGCCGGGCAAGGCGGTGCTGGCAATAGCGGAGCGCATTTTGCGCGACATGGAGAACATCAGGCAGGTGGGCGAGGAATTTTCCAATGAAACCATCGGCGCATTTTCCATAGCCACCACCCACACCCAGGCACGCTACGCCCTGCCTCCCGTGGTGAAGGCCTTCACCGAACGCTATCCCGGCGTGAGCCTGCACATGCACCAGGGCAATCCGGCGCAAGTCACCGAATTTGTCAGATCGGGGGTGTCGGATATAGCGATAGCCACGGAGACGCTTACCTCGTTCGAGGATCTGGCGACCTTGCCGTGTTACCAATGGAACCGCAGCGTGGTGGCGCCGCCCGGCCATCCGGTGTTGGATGAGAAGCCGCTGACGCTAGAGGCGATTGCCCGCTATCCCATCGTTACCTATGACTCCGCCTTCACCGGGCGCTCCAAGATCAACCAGGCCTTCGAGTCGCGTGGCCTGGAGCCGAATGTGGTCTTTACCGCGCTCGACTCGGACGTGATCAAGACCTATGTTGAACTGGGGTTGGGGATAGGGCTGCTCACCAGCATGGCCTTTGACCCTGCGCGCGACACAAGCCTGCGCGCCATCGACGCCGCGCACCTGTTTGAACCCAGCACCACCCGTATCGGTATCCGCCGCGGCAGCTATCTGCGCGGCTATATGTACGCCTTCATCGAACTCTTCGCGCCGCACTTGACGCGCAAGGTGGTGGAGGGGGCGATGGCGGGATAAGAGCGAATGAATGGCCCATACTTATGGAGCCTCTGAATAATCCTAAAAACGGCAGTTGACCGCTTCTCTGGACGGCTAGCAATATGTTTCTAATGAATTTTATCCTGCCCTGCAGGTTCACCCGTTTGGTTAGTTCGCTACGGGGCGGATTGCACGATTTTCAGTGCGCATGGCAGCGTTGCAATTCCTTGGAATGGAACAACCATTCCGCGTCGTTGCGCCTCATTGTGCCCTTCACCCCGAAAATCACACACTCTGCCCCCCATCCAACTGCCGTTTTTAGGATAATCCCGCTTTTTCACGGTGATCCGCACTCACATCGGTGGCTGATGATCAGTGTGTTGGGTCTCGGTAATCGCTCCATGCGTTGCACCCGTGAAGGCGTAGCCCACGACCCGTGCCCCATTATTTTGAATAGGCTTCCTTTCGGTGTCTGACTCGAATGATTTCTATGATCAATTCGGATTGAAGGACGTTGTAAATGATCCGGTAATCGCCGACCCGGACGCGGTAGCTATGTTCTGATCCGACGAGTTTTTTGCTTCCTGTGGGGTGGGGGTTCGTTGCCAGAGATTCGACTGTCCCTAATATTTTGAGAAGTTCCTTCTTCTCTAACGATCTCGCTTCCTTCTGCGCCGAGCGCTTCCATGCGATTTTATAGAATGCCATCTCGTTTCAGTCCGGATACGAATTCGTCATGGGAGGTTGCGGGTTCTTCGTGCCTCTCTGCGGCCGCAGCCAAATCTTCGATGTCCTCCATAAGTTCCTGGAACTGAGCTATTGGCAGGATGACCGCAGTTTTTTTGCCGGTTTCATTCGTGATGTATTGGGGTTTCAGGTTTTTCAGATTTATCATGGCCGTTTCTCCGGTGCCGGGATCTTCGTTGATCATTCTATATGTTCGGTTTCTGTGCTGCCAGTTGTGGTGGCCTGGGCGGGGCAAATATAAGTCCATAAGATTTGCTGTATTTCGATCAGGGTTGCGCCTTGTGTGTCATATGTGCAACACAACTTCCTGCCCTGTTGCTTTTTTTGAAAAAGTTGTTGCATTTCCGCTAAACCCTCATTACAGTCCAGGCTGTGTCACTTTCAATGTGGCCTTCCAAACCTACTTTAAGGGAGAATTTACAAATGCAGAAAAAACTGATTGCTTTGGCCGTCGCCGGTGTATTGGCCGCCCCGCTTGCTGCGCAGGCGGGTGTGGAAGTGTATGGTCAGGCGCGGATGTCGGTCGATTACAGCAACAACGACGATGTTGCCCCGAATGACAAGAGCGCCCTCTCCGTCTCCAGCAACAAGTCCCGAATCGGCTTCAAGGGCAGCGAGGATTTTGGTAACGGCCTGAAGGGCCTGTGGCAGATCGAGCAGGGCGTGAAATTCGACAGCGGCACGTGGGGCAATGAAGCGCGTGACACCTTCCTCGGTTTGGGCGGCAACTTTGGTACCGTGCTGGCCGGCAAGCTGAGCACCCCCTACCGCACCTCTACAGAGCGCCTGGATGTGTTCAAGGACACCAAGGCCGACTATAACGCCATCGTCGGCAGTGTCGGTAGCGCCGGGCAACTGACTGGTGACACCAACGTCGGCAACCTGCGCACCAACAACTCGCTGGCCTATGTGACGCCAAATATGAACGGCTTCCAGGGCACGCTGGCCTATGTCGCCAACTATAATGATCTGCTGTCCACCTCGCCGTCTCCCGGTGTTACCATATTTGGTACTGGCGACAACCTGCCGCGCACCAAGGACGATGGCAAGAAGGACGCCTACAGCCTGAGTGGTACCTACGACAACGGCCCACTGTACCTGGCGGCGGCCTATGAGGCGCTGAACAAGGCTGGTCTGGGCGGCGGCACCGGCACCCCGAGCACCAAGTCCTGGAAAGTGGGCGGCGGCTGGAATTTCGGTCAGGGCACCACCATCGGCGCGTTGTTCGAGAACATGGATCTGGGTGGCAGCACGGGTGACCGCAACGCCTGGTACCTGAGCGGTATGCACAAGATGGATGCCTTTAACGTCAAGGCGGCCTACGGCGCTGCGGACAAGTGGAGTGGCACAGGGCTGAGCGATACCGGCGCGCAGCAATTTTCGGTTGGTGCAGGCTATGATCTGTCCAAAACCACCGAGGCCTATGCCCTGTACACCCAGGTCAGCAACGACAAGCGCGGCGCCTATGGTCTTGAGAGCATTTCAGGTTTCAACGACAAGACCGTGTCGTCCTTCTCGCTGGGTATCAAGCACGCGTTCTCGTCCAAGTAAGACGGTGACGCGTCACGTATGACACGTGGCGAATGATGTGAATGCGGCAGGGGGACATTGTCACCTTTACGGTGAGTCTCTAGCCGCGTTACGGTTCGCCGCAGGCCGCGCGTAACAAAAGTAGTAATTCGACGGGCGCCCTTATCAGGCGCCCGTTTTTTGTTGGGTGCGCCATGCGCACCAACTCTTGAAAAGGCTGGATGATGCGCACGGCGCATCCTATGGTTTTGTCACATTAATGTAATCTTTTGACATATATTAAGTTTTTGTGAAATCTTACGAGCAAGAATTCATATAACTGAATGCAAAGTACTTCTACCCTAAAGGGCACAAGTGTCTTGATGTGCATGAGGCGGAGGTGATTGCGTTGTCCCGGGAGTGCCGGGGTGGTTGATTGGTCTTATTAATAACAGTGAGAGGGGTACACATGCAGAAGAAATTGATTGCCTTGGCGGTTGCTAGTGTGATGGCTGCGCCATTGGCCGCCCAGGCCGGGGTTGAGGTCTATGGCAAGGCGCGGATGTCCGTGGATTATGTCAACAATGATGATACGGGTCTTCCGCCCCCCGCAGGTAGTGGCCTTGCCAATCCTGACAAGAGCGCGCTTTCGGTGTCAAGCAACGTCTCGCGCATTGGTTTCAAGGGCGACGAGGATCTGGGTAACGGTCTGAAGGCGATCTGGCAGATCGAGCAGCGGGTGGATTTCGATACCGGTGGCTTCGCTACCGGCGCTCGCAATACGTTTCTTGGGCTGAAGGGTGGTTTCGGTACGGTGCAATTCGGCAAGTATGAGACGCCGTTGCGTCTGGTGACCCAGCGCATCGACATTTTTTCCGATACCCGTGCCGATTACAACTCGATCATCGGCAATGTCAATGGAACGCTGGTTTTCGACAAGCGCAGCAATAATCTCATCAGTTATACCTCGCCCAGTATGCAGGGCTTCGGTTTTGCCGCTGCGTATTCGCCCAGCGATACCTCGGATGATTTGCCCCGCTCCTCCGTGACGGGCAAGAAGAACGTCGCCAGCGTGAACGTGTCCTATGGCAATGGTCCGCTTTACCTAGGCGCTGCTTATGAGTCGCAGGGCAAGTACACCACCGATACGTATGATGCCAAGGCCACCCGCTTGGGCGGTTCCTGGGATTTCGGTCAGGGTAGCTCGATCGGCGGCGTCTGGGAGACGGCCGACAGGGGTGGGCCGAGCGGCAAGCGGGATGCCTGGTATGTGAACGCGGCGCACAAGATGGGGGATACCACCCTGAAAGGCGCGGTAGCCGCAGCGGGTAATCTCAGCGGCACGTCCGACTCGGGCGCGATGCAATATTCGCTGGGTGCCTTCCATGCGTTATCGAAGGCGACCGAGGTTTATGCCCTGTACACGATGGTGAATAATCACAAGAACGCCGGCTATGGGTTGTGGAATGGCCAGCTTACCACCAAGGGCTATGGCGACAAGAGCGTGTCTGCGCTTTCCGTCGGTTTAAACTACAACTTCTCGTCCAAGTAGGCGCGGGTTTCAGTCCCGCCCTTGCCAGGGAAGTTTATCATCACTCCACGGGCGCCCGTTTTTTTGTAAGAACCTGTTCACGATCTCGCTGAAGGGCGCATCGCGGCGTTATTGTGGCCTCTTGTGCTCACATACTCCGTGTATGCTCCGCTTTTTCGGCCAGATCGAAATCGTGAACAGGTTCTAAGCCGATCTCGTTCTTGCGGCCCTCTATATTTGTGTGGTTTGACCTTGTTTTGGCTGGACAGTCCGTTTCAGTTTCGCCATTTCATTGACAGCACAAAACCCCCTATGTTAGAAAGCTAAGGACAACGAGGGTGGCATAATTGAAAATAAATCACCAAGAACATTCGTTGCGTGGGAGAGGGCTCGTTGCCGGTGCAGTGCTGCTTATTGTCTGTGGCTCGGTTTTTTTTGCCACAAGCGGCGCTTTGGCCGGTATTTTTAACACCAAGCACAATCTCGGCAGCACGGGCGTGAACGCGGCCAGCCAATTTAGCGGCACGCGGGAGATTTGCGTGTTCTGCCATACCCCCCATGGCGGCAACGAGGCCGCTGCCGTCCCCCTCTGGAACCGCAATCTCGACCCCAATGGGTTTCAGACCTATGACCAGATGGGCACCACCACGCTCGATGCTCAGGTGGAGCAGGTGGGTTCCGTATCGCTGGCGTGCCTCTCCTGTCACGATGGCACCCAGGCCATGGATTCGCTGCTCAATGAGCCGGGTTCGGGGCGGGTTGTGCCCGGTTTCAGGAGCGGTATCTGGAGCGGCCAGGCGGCTTCCGTGGGCGGCAGGATCGCACCGCCCGACGTCATAACCAATTTGAGTAAGGATTTGACCAATGATCACCCGGTGGGCATCCAGTACGCGGGCGGTGGTTATTCCAATTCCAATCCCTCCGGTCCGGGTGCGGACAAGGACTTCAACCAGGCCAATACCGCGATTGTCGGCACGGAGAGGGTGTGGTGGGTAAACACCCCTGTCGAGGGTTCGCTGGCCTTCGAGAAGACCGATATGAAGCTGTACACACGCATCGGCACGCGCGGTAAATTTGCCGGCGAGCCGCAGCCGTATGTTGAGTGCGCCTCATGCCATGATCCGCATGTCGACTACAATCCCACCTTCCTGCGCGTCGACCCCAAGGGCAGTGTGGTATGTTTGACCTGTCATGCGAAATAGGGGTGGGCGCTGGCGGGCGGTAATGATATTAACCCTGGCCTTGGCGAGCGTTACCGCGCCCGGGGCGCCGCCCGAGGGGGCGGAAAGAGCCGCCGCGTCGTTCGCCGTAGTGGGGGGCGAGGCAATATCGCAGGAGGAGTATCAGTCCGCGCTGCATGAGGGGATGCGGCGTAAATTTTTTCATGGCGCGCCCTCGCGGGAACAGGTTGATGCCTACCGCCGCGAAGTGGCGCAGGGCTTGATTGACCGTGTTCTGCTGCGGCAGGAAGCGAGGCGCCGTGGCTTGGAGGGCGACGATCTGTTGCGGCGTCTGGAGGAGAGTGTCCGGCGCGTGCCGGAACCGGCCGCGGAAGAGGTGCGCAACTATTATGATGCTCATCCGGAGAAATTTACCGCGCCGGAGCGGTTGAGGGTCTCGCTGATCCTGCTCAAGGTGGAGCCTTCTGCGACAGGCGCGGCATGGAGGGCGGCGGAGGCCGAGGCGGCGCGGCTGGTTGAGAAGTTGCTGAAGACGGAGCCGGAGCGCCGGGGCGAGGAGTTTGCCGGATTGGCCCGCTTGCATTCCGGGGATGTCTCCGCGAGCCGGGGCGGGGATCTGGGGTATGTGCATAAGGGTATGCTGGCCGGTGAGGCGCAGCAGGTTTTGGATGGCATGAGGCCGGGCGATATCTCCGTGCCGCTGTTACTGCTGCAGGGGGTGGCGGTGCTGCGGCTGGAAGAGCGCGTCGCGCCTGCATTAAGCGTTTTTGATGCCGCAAAGACGCGCGCGCGCGATTTGCTGGCGAGAGAGCGGGGGGGGGAGGCGTGGCAGGCGCTCATAGAGCGGCTGCGCAGGGAAACGCCGGTTACGATAAATGAGAAATTATAGTTCTGAATTATAAAAGTGCAATGTCGTAGGGTGCGTCCCACGCACCAACGACGATGGTGCGTGGGACGCGCTCTGCATGACGGTCGCCTGAATAGTTACGAAATATTCACCCTCCCTGCGTAGCGGCAGTGGGGCTGTCTGCAATCCGGTGCTTTTTAATAATAATTTGAATGCTATTTAGGGGAGCGCCGCCGGCGCGGTTAGCAATATGACTGTCACGCTTTATGTATATGAGCAGATTTGACGCCAGGACTTATATGCTGGCACTGCTCGCGTTCGCGTGGCCATTGCGCGGTTTTGCGGTGGCGGTTGGGCCGGCGGAGGTGACGGGCAGCCTGGGATACAATTATCGCCTGCTGCAAGGTCCTGGCAGCAATGACTCGGCGAGCAACCAGTTTTTACTCAACCTGCGCGCGAATTCCTATGTTTGGCAACCCTGGTTTGCCACGACGGAGGGCGGCCTGACCCTGACGCGGGATGCCACCAGCGTCAAGGGTGCCAATCCGGATAGCGGCCTCCAGGACAGCAGTTCCAGTATAGTGACGGGCGAGTTCAATCTCAACCTGCTCCCGCAAAGCCGCTCGCCTTTTGGTCTGCGCTACCTGGCCAGCAATAGCCGTGTCGACATGGGGAGGATCAGCAGCGCCCCGGTGACGTTTACGAACCTGGAGTTCGACACCCGCCGCCTCGAATTGCGACAGTCCTACCTCACGGAGCAAAATGACCGCTTCTTGCTCAGGTATGACACTTCGAACTGGAGTTCGGTCACCGACGGCAGCTATGACGATAGCCTGCTGGGGATGGAAATGGATGTGCGGCGCGCCAAGCAGAATCTCCTGGTCAAGTTAAGCCAGGGCACCACAGAGCACTCGCTATCCAGACAGCGCAACGAGAACCTTATATTTGATCTGAGCCATTTTTACACGGCATCCTCCGCTTTGCGGATTGACACCAAGGCCAGTTATTACAATTTTGACCGGTCTTTCCGGGTGACCAGCGCCAGCGCGACATCTGGCAGCAGCACCACCAATATTGCGCAAGCCTCATCGTTCATGTTTTGGCGTCCCGAGGCGAGCCCGCTCTCGCTCAGCGGCGGTGTACGGGCCTTTAAACTTGATGGCAATACTGCGCTTGACTCCAATAGTTCGCTCAATCTGAGTGCCAACCTTGGCGGGTTTTATCAGTACAGCAAACGCCTGCGCTTCGATGGCAGCGCGGCGATCACCACCACGGACAGCAGCGGTGTTGCAACGCGGATCTCCCGGCAACAGGCGGGGGTGCTGTATCAATCGGATATTATGGATCTTTTCAAGGGGTCCGGCACGTATCAATGGTATGCTACCGGATCGGCCGATAATCAGACTGACAAGGCGGATAATCAACTGCCGCACAAGAACGAAAGCCGGCAGTCGGTCTATACCACTTTGGCGCACAACGGCCAGAAAACATGGCTTGTTAATGAGACATCTTCGGTGAGATTGAGTATGGGGCAGTCGCTTAACGGGTTTTACCGCTTCGGCGGCCGCGATACGATTACTGCCCAGCAGGACCACCTGGGAACGGTGACTGACCGCCAGTTCGCGGGGATTGCGTCCGCCAACGCCCGGCTGGATCATACCGGGACGGTTGCATGGAGCCAGTCGGATAGCGGCTCCTCGACCGTGCAGACGACCCTGTCGGACTCGCGCAGCCTGTCCGATACCAAGGATAGCCAGCAGCTTGCCAACTTTCAGATAATGCGGACCCAGCCCATCGACCGCTTGAGTTTTTTGTCGGGTAATCTTACTGTGCAGCATGTGCGCCAGGATTTTCCGGGTCTGGGGCTGGCTTCCAATATTACGACGGCAACAGGTAGAATCGACTATCAGCATTCCAGCGTGTTTGGCATCACCAATCTGCGTTTCCTGTCCAACCTGTTTGTCTCTAGGTCGGCAACGCAGCAGGGGATCGACCGCTCTGAATGGGACAACCGCCTGGATTATGCGATTGGACTGCTGGATGCAAGCCTGAGCTTGCGTTTAATACAGATCGACAGGCAGAATTCAAGTTTGCTATTGTTCAGGATTGCGCGTCGTTTTTGACGAGTCCATCGATGGGCGAGGTACGGCTCTAGGGAGGCAGGAGGTAGAGCCGCGCCGGGAGCGGCGGCCGATGTGTGGTGTTGTGCGGTTGGGATATGGCCGCGAAAGTTGTTGTCAAACGATTTGATAATTGAAGATGGGAGGGTAGCGTATGTTTGTAACCAAGGGTCGTTCCATGTGGGGCGCCGCTGTATTGGGTGTTGCCGCATGGCTTGCAGTTTTAATGGTGCCAACGCCCGCGCAGGCGGAGTATGGCGATGTTGTGATCAATAATTATGCCGATGCTGCGGGTATGCGCCCGGCGGTCTTTTCGCACTGGTTTCATCGTGTCCGTTTTCGCTGCAAGGTGTGCCATGCGGACTTGGGTTTCCAGTTCAAGGCGGGTGGCAACAAAATAACCATGGCCAAGATCATCGACGGCAAGTTCTGTGGTGCTTGCCATAATGGTGAAATTGCCTGGTCGGTGGAAAACTGCGGCATGTGCCATTCCGGCGTTCCCGGTATGCCGACGCACTTCCACGGCAGTACAGTCCAGACGCTGGTGGCGCCCGCCTATCAACCGATGACGGCACCTTCCGCTCCCGCCGCGCCCCAAGCACCTGCTCCTAAAAAGTGATGGATAGAGGAAAAAGAAGATGAATCGGTATAGTAAAACGCTTTTTGTGACATTTGTTCTGTCGCTGCTGGTGGCGGGGCCTGCATGCAGTTCGCAGGCTCAAGGGGTGGCCCGGCCTGATGGTTCGGTGCCGGTAAAGGATCTGTCTTATGCGCCTGATTATAAGCCCGTCGACGAGATTGCCCAATCCGATGTGCAGGTGATACACATCGCCGAAATCGCTGATATCAACAGCTTCAACCGCAATCTGAAGAAACGGCCATTCCAGTTGCCGCCCGCGGAAGACGGCCTGCGTGACCCTCAAAATGAGGCCACCCATATCCTGGCAGCACCCAAGCCGGCATTCGAGGGGCTTCCTACTACTGAGTTCGGTAATCGCGTTGACTGGGTGAAGACGCTCGATGAGAAAAAGGTCAGGCCGCGCTGGGACCGTGAAGATCCCGATGCGGAACCGTTTGTGATGGATCTTGATATCGTGCGCCCGGTAAAGGCCTCGGTGCCCGATGTGGTGTTCCCGCACCGGCAGCATACGGAGTGGCTGTTCTGCTCCAACTGCCATCCCGCGATCTTTATTCCGCAGAAGGGCGCTAACCAGATCAACATGTCCGCCATTTTGCTGGGCCAGAAGTGTGGCGTATGTCACGGCAAGGTAGCCTTCCCGATTACCACCAAGTCGTGCAAGAAGTGTCATTCCAAGCCTAAGCCGGATGATTGGAAGCCGCCGCTGAGTGAGGCTACGCTCAAGAATCCCTGGAAGTGATGGCGTGCGGTGGACCATGAATTAACAGTCCACCGCCCATGCTTTTTCTTGCGCACGTGGTTAAGGAAGTGCTGATTTATCGCGTTGCCGTGTGGCGCAAGAAGGTGCGTGCGCTGAGAATTCCAGGGTGGAATTCTCAGCGCTTTCTTTAAGTGACCTTCTGAAAAGCCTCTCTTCAAAAAGAGTTTTTTCAGAAATGAAGCTTGAAGTAATGTTTGGTTTCTGGGCTTAACGTCTGGGCAGAGTTGTGTCGTGTCGCAGCCGGGCTTCGGGACTGTTATTTGGTCTTTGTGTGCCGCTAACCTAACGCTAGTGGCCATTTGGCCGGAGTATCCGGGGTTTCTTCGATTGTATAAGTAATGACGTGCCGTTCTTGCAGGTGAGAAGTTAATTATGATGAAGTTTGCAAATCAACAGGTTGTATTTATGGCGCGCGTGCTTGCGCTTTGCGTTGCGGGGTATAACGGTTCGCTGTTCGCCGCGCCACACTCTTCCGGCGGGGCTGCCGAAAAGCGGGAATTTGCGGTTACTTCCGCGCCCAAGGACAGTACCCATCCGTTCTATGGACAGGGGAGCAAGATGGGGTTGGTTGTTGATGGCGCGCAGGGCAAAACCCTGGTTTTAACACGCGGGGTGGAGTATACCTTTAACGTTAATACGGGCCCTATGCACGATTTTTATTTCTCAACCAGCCCGGTGGGCCAGGGTGCCATGACAATCACCGAAGGGGTGACTGGCCAATTTACCTATAGGGGAGTGGTAGAGTTTGCTCCGGGCGCATCCACGCCGGATGTGGTCTATTACGGGTGCCGCAATCATAAAAACATGGGCGGCAAGATCTATATCGTTGATAAAGGGCAAGCCGCGCCGGTGGAATCGGCATCTGCACCGGCAGCCCCTGCTGACACCGAGGGGTCTTCGGCTCCGCCTCCTGTAACGCCTTCTGCCATGGAGGCCCAGGTCAAGCAGAAAATTGATTTTGCCAATATGCTGGTGAATGTGTCCAAGGGCGCTCAGCGTATTTCCGCAAGCAGTAATGCGCAGGCCAAGGAGATGCTGGGTTCGGCGCGTGGCCACCTTGACGCATCGCGGACGGCCTTGGCAGCAGGGGATGTTGGCAAGGCACAAACGGAAGTTGATGAGTCGCTGAAACTGGTGAGCACGGCAGCGCGCATGGTGCCCAGCGATTCGCAGGAGGTGTCTGATCCTAAGTTCAAATATAACGAGCTGCTCGACGCGATAAAGACGTTTGAGTCATCGTATAAACAGCACCGTGACAGATTGGGTGCCAAGAAAGGGACTGCCGCAAACACGCTGGATACGAAGAAATTCCAGGATGCCCTTGCGCAGGCCCGCAGTCATGCGGATGCCGGTCAATATGATGAGGCGAACAAATCTTTAATGAGTGCGCAAAGAATGGTTACGAGCGCGCTGGGCGCGCTGCTTAATGCTGAGACGGTGGTGTATGACAAAAACTTCGCTACGCCCGCCGAGGAATATGAGTATGAGCTGGCACGTTACAAGAGCTATGAAGAGTTGATTCCGCTCGCCATAGAGCAAAAGAATCCCCCGGCTAATACGGTGGAGAAGATGCGTGAATTGGCGGAAAAGGCCAAGACTATCCACGGGGAGGCAGTGCAGCAAGCCGCCCGGAAAGATTATGCGACGGCTATCGGCAATCTCCAGGATGCCACGATGCAGCTTCAACGGGCACTAATGATTGCCGGTGTGAATTAGCCACGGTGGTTGGGTTGGTTCAAGAGGAGTGGCGGTCGCTTCGGCCCTCGGCGGCCGCTCACGTGAGGGTTGTGAAGGCGCTAGCAAGTTAAAGCAAGAAGCCAGTGATCCGGCGTGCTGGGTGGTTGGGGTGTGTTTGCGGGTTTGGGGTGGCGATGAGCGAAGAAAAAGATCTCCAATTCAATAGCCGGGACGGGCGGACGTTCTATGCGCGCGCTTTGGGTGTCATGGCGGCGTTGCTGTGCCTGCTGCTGATGGAGGGTGCCTTTGCTTCGGAGTTGATATGGTCCAAGGGGCGGCATTTCCAGACTCAAGGCGAAGCGGTGCCGCTGGCTGAGGATGGTATCCGTGACCCAACCAATCCGGCAATCAAGGTGTTGGCCGACCCCGCCGAGGCAATGGCGGATTTCCCCCGGGATTCAAAAGGCATCATCGACTGGGTAAAGGCGCTCGATGACGGTTTAATCGATCCGCGCAAGGGACTCAATGGCGAGGCCCAAATGTTCCCCGTGGATTTCGATATTATCTTCAAAAATACCGGCTCGATGCCTAATGTCCGTTTCCCCCATCGGCAGCACACTGAATGGCTGACGTGCGCCAACTGCCATCCGTTGATCTTTCTTCCCCAGAAGGGGGGGAATCCCGTTAACATGGCGGCCATCATCCAAGGCCGGTATTGTGGTGTGTGCCACGGCAAGGTCGCCTTTCCGCCAACCATGAATTGTGGACGATGCCACTCCGTACCCCGTCAAACCGCCGGCTTTCGCTGACAGCGCTGGGCGTAGTCCTGGCGCTGGCGCAAACCGGCTGTTCCTCGCTGGGGCGGCCTGCGCCCGTACCACAGGTCAAACAATCACAGGCTGTGAACCAGGATCAATCCGTCCAGGCCACTGATACAGGTCTGGGTGCTGGTGCGCCCGTTTCCCCGGTGGTTGGCCAGAAGTCTCCGCAAGACGAGGTTCTGCTGGCATCAGCGCCTGTGACGGCAATGCCGGAGCCGCGTCCCTTGGCCACCGGCACCGATGGCGTTACGCCAGTAGAGTCAGCTGCGGCGCCTGTTGGTCTGCTTCCTGGGCAGGGCAGCTCAAGTCAGCCTGTGGTGGAGCAAAAAGGCGCGCCTGCCGTTGATGTGATTCCGGTGCCGCTTTCCGTGCAGGTGGTGCAAGCTCCCAGTGCCGCCCCAGTGCCGCCCGCCCGGCCCACCGAACTATTGCAGCCTTGGGAGGTTATTCGTGGTGGACCGGAAGGTAATTTCGTCACGGGCGTGAGGGAGTTGAATTTTGTGCGGCCCATCGCCGTCGCGGCGCGTGGGAATGCCCTTTTTGTGATGGATGCCGGCCAGGACATGCTGCTCAGGTATGAGCGTGCTACCGGCAGGTTGACGCCCGTCATGAATTTGAATGGCGTGGTGACGGGGGATGGGGCGGATCTCTATGTTGCTCGTGACCTGTCGTTTTATATCGCAGATACCTTTGGTGCCCGGGTTTTGCAGTTTGACAGGAAAGGCCGTCTGCTGCGTACATTCAGTAATCCGCTGAACATGACCCGCCCAGTCTCCGTGACTGTAGACGAGGCGAGTGGACGTGTGTTCGTGGCGGATGGAGTTTATGATTACATTTTGGTATTTAACAGCGCGGGCCAGTTAACCGCTTCCATGGGTGGCCGCGGTGATGATCCCGGGGAATTCTTGAATATTACCGCCATGGCACAGGGGCCTGATGGTTTGTATGTTACGGCGCGTGTTGGACAGCACATTCAGGTGTTGGGAGAGGATGGTCAGTACACATATTCCCTTCCGCAGGAGGGGATAATCTTTCCGACGGCGATTGCCGTTGATCAAGGGAACCGTGTTTTTGTCAGTGACTTTAGCGATAGCAGCATCAAGGTCTATGAACAGGGGCGCCTGGCCGGGAGTGTTGGCCAGCCTGGTTCAGGTCTCGGTCAATTCAGGCATATCGCTGATTTGTGGCTCGATGAGGGGCTGCTATTTGTTGCTGACAGCCTGAATGGGCGCGTTCAGGTCATGCGTGTTGCACCGGGTACCAAGGGCGAAAATAATAATTAAATGCTGACCTGCTTGCAGCGTTGTTGTGTTGGCGTCGTGTTAATGGTCTTTGCCCTGCTGACGGGCTGCGCCGAATCACGCTCAGTGTTGCGCTATCAGGTAGAAGGTGCGCAGGCCACGGTGTGGCCTGCGGCGCCCGAGACACCCCGTTACCGCTATGTTGGCGAATTGACGGGTGAGGAGAATATAAAGACCGAGGAGGACGGAGGCATTGGCGCCCTTGGGTTGAAGGGGTTGAAGTGGCTGGTCGGGTTGTTTTCGGAACAGCGCCAGGCCGTGGTATTGCAACGCCCGCAGGCCGGCGTGGTGGATGACAGCGGCAGGATATACGTCACCGATGTTAGCCGCCAGGCGGTTTATGTGTTCGACGAGAAGGCGGGTAAGCTCCATGTATGGGAAATGGCGCTGGAGGGTGCCCGTTTCGAGGCGCCTATAGGTATTGCGACAGGTGCGAACGGTGAGATCCTGGTGGCCGACTCATCGCTGGGCAGGGTGGTGCGCCTCAATAGGGAGGGTGTCCCCGTTGGCAGTTTCGGCAAGGGTGAGTTGAAACACCCGACTGGGCTGGCGCGTGATGCGGCGCAGGGCAGAATTTATGTGGCGGATACCCATGAGAATCAGATCAAGGTGTTCGATGACACAGGGAAATTGCTGGACACCTTCGGCAGTACCGAGCGTCGCGAAGGGCCGGACGGGTTTAATTCCCCGACTCACCTGGCGTTTGCCAATGGCAAGCTGTATGTTGCGGATACGCTGAACGCGCGAATTCAGGTGCTCACCCCGGACGGCAAGGTGTTGCGCATTTTTGGCAGGCGCGGCCTGTTTGTCGGCGACATGACGCGCCCCAAAGGGGTGGCTGTCGATGGTGCCGGCAATGTGTATGTCGTAGAATCTTATTATGATCATTTGCTAGTATTTAACGATGAGGGTGAGCTGCTGCTGCCGATCGGTGGGGGGGGCAGCGGCGTGGGGGAATTTTATTTGCCCGCGGGGGTCTGGACCGATCAACACAGACGGATATATGTCGCGGATATGTTTAACGGGCGTGTTGTGATCTTTGAGTATTTGGGGGGAGGGGCATGACCGTTTTGCCGGAAACAAAACGGGACAGCCAGAGGCTGCCCGAAGAACGAGGGCTATTGAAGGCTCGCGCTACCAGGCTGCGCGCGGTTGCGGCCATGCTGCTATGTGCGGGTGCGTTGCTGTTGGGCGCCGTGAGCGTCCAGGCCGAGCGCGTGGCCGATATACGCAATACCAAGCATAATTTCTCGTCGACAGTGATACCGGTATTGCCGGAAGGCGTAACGCGCGATGCCTATGCCACCAACGAGTCCCAGATCTGTGCTTTCTGCCATACCCCCCATGGTGCTACCCTCGCCCCCAAAACGCCGTTGTGGAATCGCAAGCTGTCAGGTGCGACCTATACCCCATATACATCGACGTCCATAGACGCGACCGATCTCGGTCAGCCAGGCGGAAAATCCAAGCTGTGTTTGTCATGCCATGACGGCACGTTAGCCCTGGGTTCGGTCAATGTGCTGAATCGCGTTGAAAGACCGGTCATTGATTTCACCGGCCCGGGCGTCGGTCAAAATGACACTATCCCAGAAGGCCGTGGTCAGCATACCGGTTTCACGCGCCGTCTGGGTACGGATTTGAGCAATGACCATCCGATCTCGTTTACCTTCGACAGCGCTCAGGCGGCGCGTGACGGTGAACTGTATGATCCCGCGATGGTGGCGCACCTGGGCACCCGTACTCCTGGCGTTAAACCCACGCTGCCGCTGGAGGACAATAAAGTTGAGTGTGTGAGTTGTCACGATCCCCATCTGCGCGATACCTCCGGGGATAATATCAAGTTTCTACGCGTCAACCGCTTCCAGCAACAGCCGCCGACCGACAAGCGATTCAATGAAAAGAGCGATATCATCTGCCTGGGTTGCCATGATAAGGCTGGCTGGGTGGGCTCCGCGCATGCTCATCCCGCGGTAGGCAATGAACGCTATGCCGACGCGGCGGCCAAGCTCCGCGAATTTCCCAAGAATTTTCCGGTGTGGCAGGCGGCATGCCTGAATTGCCATGATCCCCATACCGTGCAGGGCTCCCGCCGCTTGCTGCGTGAAGGCACGGATGGGCCGACGACAGTGGGTGCGGATGGCGCCAGATTCAAGCAGGGCGGCAATCCGGCCATCGAGGAAACCTGTTACGCCTGTCATTCCACGGATGGCGGTACCTTGCAGGGGCAGGGTGTGAAGCCTGGTTTTGAGGTGCCGGATATCAAGACCGATTTCACCACCATGGCGCGCCACATGCCGATTTCCAGCCGTGACCAGCCCGCCGGGCGTGAAAGACATGATATCGGTAGCGCCACTGAAGCGCAGGCTAATGGCCCTGGTGGGGGTAAGGATTTTGTCGAATCCCCGGCCAATATGGGCAAGGCGAGCATGACGAACAAAAAGGGCGAGGCGGGCGGCCTGCAAAATCGCCATGCGGAATGCACGGACTGCCATAACCCGCACCGCGTGACCAAAAATCGTATTTTCAACGCCGACACGTCGATTCCTGATACGGAGGGCACGCACAACCACACGGCGGCGCAGATCGTGAATAATCCCGAGCGCCATCACACCAATATTGCCTCGGGAGTGCTGCGTGGCATCACCGGCGTGGAACCGCGTGGCTGGCCGAGCACTGAGTTCGGCAGCGAACCGACGGCTTTCGATTTGAAACGCGGCGATCCCGGCGTGGGCGGCAGTACCGATGTAAGCGCGCCCTATGTGACGCGCGAGTATCAGGTGTGCATGAAGTGCCACTCCAATTATGGTTTCGATAAGGCGCCCATGCTGGGGTCTTTCGCCGGAGGGACTCCGCCGGGCACCAATGCAATGATTCAATACACCAATATCGGTATGGAGTACCAGTCGCCGGATGACCACAAGGGAGAGGGTACTTCACCCACTCCCAGTGGGGCATACAAGGGTCCGGTTGCCGGACAGGGGTACACGGTGGACTATCAGGCCGATAACCACCGATCCTGGCATCCGGCATTGAAGGATACCGGACGTACCATCGATGTGAGACGGGTGGACAGCCCAAATATCTGGCGCGAACCCTTCAATGCAGGTGTGGGCATACAGACCATGTATTGCACCGATTGCCATGGTTCGACCACTGCCCCGGGCACCGTGGTGCCCGACGGTGGCGAGCAGGGCAATGCGTGGGGGCCGCATGGCTCCAACAGTGACTTTCTCTTGAAAGGCCCATGGGATGACCAGACCGGTGACAGCAAGCAGGATCACCTGTGTTTCAAGTGCCATAATTATGATTATTATGGCAAGAAATTCCCGCTGGGTGTGATAACTGACAACCAGACGCTCAAGAGCGGTTTTGCCAGAAATCCAAATGATGCGTCAGGTTTCGGCTGTTTGAATGTCCAGCGTGTCAACCTGCATACCGGCCATGCGCAGGTGGTGCAGAATTTCCGCTGTACGTATTGTCATATCGCCGTGCCGCATGGCTGGAAGAACAAGAACTTCCTGGTCAACCTGAATGATGTTGGTCTTGAGGCAGGGTTGCCGCCGGGTACCCAGATGCGCAACAACACCACGGCGCGTTTTTACAATGGGCCGTATTACAACGGTTCCGTGCTGAAGGTGGTGAACTTCAGGCGCAGTGGCGAGTGGACGCCGCAAAACTGCGGGTCCGCGGGCATGCCTGGCAATGGCGTGCGCGGGATTAGCTGGATGAACGGCAGTGGCGGTGAGACGTGTAGCAACCTGCCATGATCCATACGGTTCGCGCGCTAGGTTCCATCCGCTTGGCATTGCTGGGCATGGTGTTGCTGGCCATAGGTGCGGCGTTGAGCTACAACAACCCGGTGAGCATGCCGGTGTGGGTGCTGGTTATCCCTTTGGCGTTTCTGGCGATTAATCTGCTGGCTGCCATTGCCACCAATCCGCGTATCAACCGCCGTGCAGGGTTGTTGGTTTTTCATCTTGGCCTGCTTGCCATCATCGTGCTGGCGGGCATCGGGCGTTTGACTCATCTGGATGCGCAACTGGAGATTACCGAGGGCAGTGCGTTTTCCCCTCAGGAATTGACCGAGGTGAATAAGGGTCCCTTCCACTCCGGCGCCATGGAGAAAATAGCCTTCGTGCAGGGCTCATACACGGTGGAATACGCGGCAGGAATGGTGCGTGGCCTGACCCACAGCCAGGTGCTGGTGCCGGATGAGCGCGGCGCGGCAGTGACCAGGGTGGTGGGCGATGATCGTCCCCTGGTGCTGGAAGGCTATCGCTTTTACACTACGTTTAACAAAGGTTTCGCCCCGGTGCTGACATGGGTGCCTGATCTGGCGCCGGGCGAAGCTGTCACCGGTACAGTCCACATGCCCTCGTACCCGCTTTTTGAATATAAACAGGATAGCGCCTGGACGCCGCCAGGTGGCAAGGAGATCAAGCTTTGGTTACGCCTCAAGACCGGATTGCGCGAGGACGCCCCCTGGGTGCTGGATGGCAAAGGCGCCAGCGGTGTGCTGGTGGTCACGTCCGGGGCGCGGCGGATTGAATTGGAACCGGGGGAGACGATCCAACTGGAAGGTGGAAGGCTGCGCTATGAGCGTTTGACAAGCTGGATGGGCTACAAGGTGTTTTACGACCCCACGCTGCATTGGTTGTTTGTCTCGGCGATGGTGGCGATAATAGGCTTGGGGGCGCACTTTTGGAGCAGGTTTGGCGTCCGGCTGCGGCACGCGTCCACGCCGCCAGCAGGCGCGGGACTGAAAGCAGCCTCTGTGTCTGAGATTTCTGGTGGGAGGGGATTATGAGCGACGCTCTTGAAAGTGTCATCGGCCAAGCCACGGAACTGCCCTGGCTATGGGCCGGCCTTGCTGCCTATGCACTGGCTACCTTTATTGCCGTGGCGGGGGTGATCAGGACACAGGGGCGGGCGGTCGGTGCAATGGCGGTGAGCCGTTCACATGAAAAGCTGGTGCTGATGATCGTCGCTACAGGAGTGGTGTTGATCGCTATAGCGCTGGCGGAGCGCTGGGTGCGCATCGGGCACGGTCCGTTCGTCAATCTGTTCGAGCTGTTGATGAGCCAGTTGTTCAGCCTCGGATTGGTGTTTACGCTGGTGTATTGGCGCATGCCGGTATTGCGCCCCAGCGCCGTGGTAGCGCTGCCGCTGATGGGGGTGCTGGGGGGCTGGGTGCTGGCCTTGCAGCCTGTTGATACGCCGTTGCCTCCCACGTATCACAACGACTGGTTATGGGCGCATGTGGGGCTGGGCAAGATTTTTCTGTCATTGAGCCTGGTGGGAACGGGGCTGGCCGGTGTGATTCTGTTGCGCCATACCCGGTTCTTTGCCGGGTGGTTCCGCCAGATGCCTGCTGACGAAGTGCTCGATGGCCTCGCGTGGCGTTTCATGCTGCTCGCGTTCATCTTTCACAGCTTGATGCTCATCGCGGGCGCGGTATGGGCGCAGGATGCGTGGGGGCGATATTGGGCGTGGGATGCGCTGGAAACATCGTCATTTCTGAACTGGTTGCTGCTCGGCGCAAGCATTCACGCACGCCTGACCTACCGCATGCCTATCCGTGTTGGAGCGATGGCAATCATCGCCGTGTTTGTGTTTGCCTTTATTACCTATTTTGGCACACCGTTTTACAGCGAAGCTGCGCATAAGGGCGTGATATGAGTTCTGTTGCTCCCGGTATTGCTCCATCCCCTGTACCCATGCAGTCGCCTGGACGTGATCCAATTGAGGCTACGACATCTATTGTTTCGCTGCTGCTGGTGGTGGGGATGGTGGGCCTTCTTGCGGGCGTGACGCGCAATCCCTCCTTCGTGCCACCGGCGAAAGTAAGCGAAACGCATGCAGTTGCGGATCCCAAAAAAGATCCGCAACTGCATGCAAAGCAGGCACGTATGGCCCAGATCAAAACGCGCTTCGAGCAGGCGGTGGTGATGCTGCACGCAAAACAGTATGAGCACGCCGCCACCGCCTTGCACCGCGTCTTGGAGCTTTCGCCCAATCTGGTCGATGCCCATGTCAATATGGGATTCGCCTTGTTCGGTTTGAAGCGTTACAAAGAGGCCGAGAGTTTTTTCAACACGGCGACCAATTTGCGCCCCTACCAGGCCAATGCCTACTGGGGGCTTGCCGTTACCCTGGAGGAAATGGGCGACTTGCGGGGCGCGCTGGGGGCGATGCGTACCTATATCCATCTTTCTCCCCCGGAAGACCCGATGGTGCGTAAGGCGCGCGCGGCGTTGGGAGAATGGGAGTACGCGCTGGAGCGCGGGCCATTGCCCAAGGAGGAGGCCGATTTCCTTGCCAGAAAAGGCAGAGAGTGGACCGAACGCAACAGCCCTGCGGTGGATATGCCAGAGCAAAAAACGCAAGAGGGCGCGCCGGTCCGGGTGACGCCGGTGCGGTGATGTCTTTTTGAATAATAAAATTAAGTCGAGAAAGCAAAAAATGAATGAAAAACTATCCGCAGCCTCTGGCGATGTCGGTTGGTCAGTGGTGTGTTATGCCGGCGATGAGCAAACCGGCGCGGTATCGGTTATCAGGCATGATGGCGCGACGGGAAGTACAACGGTAAAAGCGTTAGACACAGAAACCGTTGCTAATCCCGGCTCACGGCCGGTTTTTATTAACACTACCCAAGATGATCGGGCGGCGATGCTTGATCCAGTGAGCAAGCAGATTTATATCCAGAATACCTTTCCGGCCATGGCGCGGCCTGATCACATGTATCGTGATGTCGGCAAGGCGCAGCTTTGGCTGGGCAACGATGGTGACAAAGACACGGGTAATGATGTGCTCAATTGCTTCGATACCGGTTCATCCGTCACGGTGATTCAGAATGACACCCAGGCAGGCAAACCGGATGTGCCGTCCAAGGTGCTGAAGACGCTTTGCGTGGGTCGCGGCCATCATGTGACAACGTTTACCTTTCCTGCCAGCTCGGCACCCGCAACGCCGCTACGCGCTTTTGTCAGTAATCTGATGGACGGCACGATTTCCGTGGTGGGCAACGACCCCGCCGATGCTGCCACGTATCTCAAGATTATTGCCACCATCAACCTGTGCGAACCGGCAAGGGAAAAGAATGGCATCACCGGCGTGCCGAACAACGCCGCGCCGCACGGTATGGTGTATTCACCGCTGACCGGCAAGGTCTACAACATGAATAACGGTTACGGCACCATTGCGATTATCGACCCGCTTACCAATAGTGTCGAGGATTCGATTTACGTCGGCACCAGCACCAATGCGCTGCTAAGCCCGGATGGCCGTTTCATCGTTTGCAAAGGCGCGGACCGCAAGAGCGATGAGAGCCATGTGATCGGCAAGATCACCGTGCTGGATGTGGTGACCAAAAACGTCTCCGAGACGATGGATTTGGTCGATGTCTACCCCAGCGTCTACCGCTTCTCCTCCGACGGCAAGAAGCTCTATCTGACCACCGCCTCCACCGGCAACAAAACGCAGAAGGCCAACCTGAAAATGAGCGCGCTGCTGGTGTTCGACAGTTCCGCGCTGCCAGCGTTGCGGCTGAGTAAGGAAGTCGTCGTCGGCGTGGCCGATTGCGGACGGCGCCCCATTGCGTTTCTGGAGCAGGATGGCGTATTCACGCGCACTTTTGTATCTAATCCCACCGACGGTACCCTGTCCGTTCTGGACGGCGATGACCAGGTACTGGAAACAGTGACTGTTTCAGCTCAGCCGGTATCTGCCCTGCATTTCTATAGTGACGAAGGAAGACTGCTCGGGGCGTGATGTTCAGCGCTTCGTCGTGGTGCCGATAACCTCGTTGTCTTGCACGTAATCCTTTTCCCTGAGATGGCCGCTGGCGAGGGGGTGTTCAAATCACCCGCTTTCTTGCCACGCCGCTTGCGGGGAGAGGGAGTGCATCCTTTCTATCGATAAATTATTAAGGCGTCCCGAGGGATGTTCAAAAAGCTGCGCATTGCGTTTCTGCTCGTGCTGCTGCTGTTCGTTGCCGGTAATACCTGGCTGAACAAGGTGCGCACCACAAAATGGGACCGGCCTTTATGGGTGGTGGTTTATCCGATCAATGGCGATGCGAGTGATGCATCGTCCCGCTATATCGGCCGGTTGCGCCAGGATACCTTTCAGTCTGTTGAAGAATTTATGGGGCGCGAGGCGTCGCGCTATTCCTTAAAACTCGGAAATCCCGTCACCATAAAATTGGCGCCAGAGGTTACTGTCTTGCCGCCTCAGCCACCGCGTAACGGCAATATGCTCAGCATCATATGGTGGAGCCTGAAAATGCGCTACTGGGCGTTTCGTGCCGACAACTATGATGGCCCTGCGCCAGATATCCGCATGTTCGTGGTGTATTACGACCCCGCGACCCATGACGTTCTTAATCATTCTTTTGGCCTGGAAAAAGCTCTGGTCGGCGTGGTGAATGCCTATGCCGATGATAAATTGGCGTCGAGAAATAATGTGGTTATCGCCCACGAATTTTTGCATACCGTGGGCGCTACGGACAAGTACGATATGGCCACCAATCAGCCGGCCTACCCCGACGGCTATGCCGCCCCGCAGCAACAGCCGCGTTTTCCGCAGAAAGACGCGGAGATTATGGGGGGAAGAATCCCACTATCAGAGGTGAAGGCAGAAATGCCGCCGAGCCTGAGTCGCGCTGTTATTGGCGGTAAAACTGCCAGGGAGATTAAATGGATTGGTGTGGAATAGTGCCAGCAAGCCCGGCTGGAGTAACACGCAAGCCGGGATGCGATGGAGTAAGGTGACCGGCGGAAGGTCTCCAGGGAGATTAAATGGGATCATTCAGAAAGTGCCATACTCGGCACGGTCCTGGCAGTGGCTACTTGCGACTGCTTGGTTAATGCCCGCAGGTCTGCCATGTAATCCTTGATCTTGTTGCGCAACCGCTGTTTTTGCTGCGGGGTCAATATTGTGTGGATATTTACAATCATTTCGTTGGCAGCATCCTGAAATTCCTTGATGAGTCTTTGTTCCTCCGGAGTGCGGGTGTATTCCGGTGTGGAAATCCATAGGCCGATAAAGGATGCAATATTTTCTGCGCCCTCGTTGTTGTTGATGAGCGTGATGAGTTTTCTTTGGTTATGTTCGCGATTTTGCATGAATGCCGGAGCGGCGAAGGGGAGTTGGCGGCTCATTCGGGTGATCTTTTCTTCCTGCTCGCCGGATAGACTCCCCGTGAAATCTTCGATGAAGCCGATGGTTTTTTCGGCGCGTCTGTTCAGTTGCTCGTCGCGGCTTCCTTCCAGCGATTCCTCTTTTAATTTTTCATTTTCTTCTTTCAGGGTTTTCTCGAATTCCTGAATTTGCGGTTTGTTCAGATTTGCCAATATGTGGGCGGTAGGATGGATGGTAGGTCTCAGCGTCATGCGATAGAGGCCGCGCAATTCGTTGCTTAATGAGGAAATTTTTTCTTTTGTTATGCCATCATTTTGGAGTGCTTGATCGATTTTGTTGAGAAATTTTATGTATTCAGGAAGCATGTCGCGGCGATGCCAGCTCATGAAAACGCTGACCTCACGCTGTATCTTTTCTTTTTGCGCGGAGTTGAAAGAGGTGTAGTTGTTGATCTTGTAGCGCAGATACCAATCGGCGTTGTTGTAACCTATCTTCATCATGCTGCAACCGGCAAGAGCGAGCATCAGCAGGAGGGTGATACTGGTCAGCAGCCGTTTTAACATGGAACACCTGTCTGGTGTGTAACCTTGGTATTTACCCTTGTTATGACGAAAAAAGAGAGTGGAAGTTTCATGTAGGCTTCTGAAAAACCCAGTGCCTCATTGTCCTAAGCTCGGCTGGTAAAGGCTTGCGGTAACCATCTATCGGCAACCGCCTGATTAACCGGCATTCCTGCCCGGATTTTGGTTGCCGTTGCTTGTACGGTGGGCCGTAGCTTCCCTTCGTCAACTTTTTCCTTGCCGTAATAGAGTTGTTGCACGGCGCGCACTGTTTCGCGCAGTTCCTGATCCACTCCGAAACGTGCTTCCCACTCCCCCAATCCTTGTTCCAGCGAGGGGGCCCCGAAGGCGTCGAGCAGGATGGCCTGAAGAGGGTGGTGTGCGGCGTGGAGTGTCTTCGTGGTGCCAGGTGTCTCTTTAATCACGGGCTTTCCCGGCGGCAGGATGCGCCGTGCGCGTAGCCATAGTCCCAAAGTGGCAAGCCATAACACGGCAAAAGTCAGTGCTGTGACTTGCCATGTCAATGCGGCTGTTTCATGATTTTCCGTGGCGCTACGTGAGACAGGAGCAGGTGCGGCTGCAGTGGGTGTGACAGGTTTTGGGCCAGCTTTGACGATCAGGGTTTGTCCCGGTGATTCGGCGGTATCCATCACGCCGCGCTCGGGATCGAAATAGGGCAGGCGTATCGGCGGCAGGTGGAAATTCCCGGCGGCCAGTGGGGTGACGGATATGATGTAGGTGGCGACATTGGTCAGGCCATCCGCGGTTTCGTCTGTCCGCCGTTGCGCGCTGTCCTGATAGAGTTTGACATGGTCAGGCGCGGTCAGTCCTGGCAGTGAGCCAGGCAGGGCGTTGGCGCCTGCCGGGGCGCGCAGGGTTATGCTCCACGACGTGAGGCTGTTCGCATCCGGCAGGGCGGTGAGCGGGGATTGGTTGATCTCCGGTTTGCCGACCAGGATGTCAGCGGGTATGCCCGCCGGCAGTGCCTTTATCTGTAGCTGATGTTGTCCGCCGGGAAGACGCAGGCGGCGGCCATTGGCGGTGACGGCCCAGACATCAGGCAGGTGCACCGTTAAGTCTCCGCTTTGCGTTGGGAAGATCGCCCAGGCGATGCGCTGCACGTTGTAATTTATACCCGTGACCTCTTCCTTGCGCTCGGCCTGTGGCAGTTTGCGGTATTCCATCAGATCAATGCGCGTCGGGCTGGTTTCTATATCCCCGCCCAGGCTCGCGGTAGTGAGGTTGACGCGGTGGTATAGGTCAATATGCGCGATGGTTTGTTCACGCGCCCATACCGTGGTTTTGTTTACGCCGCTACGGACAAATATTTCGGGGCTGGTATCGCTGGCGGCGGGGCTGGCCTTGATTGCGATCGGCTGACTGCGCAGGCCGTCCACGCTGAAGGCCGGGATGGTCACTGGCCCTGGGCGTTTGGGAAACAGTTCCACGGTGATGCTGGAGGTGGATTTTCCGCCTTCGCGCGTGAGGATGAAACGGTTGTCGGCACGCGGTGTGCCGAGGTCGAAATTTTTCGTCAGCACACTCAGGTCGACATTCGGCGCGACACCCTCGGCGCGCAGCCGGGTATCGCTGTTGATCAGTGACAGTGTGAACACTATGTGCTCGTTTACGGCCAGTTCCTTGCGGTCTACGGTGGCGGTCAATGTTGCCGCCAAGGTGTTGCCGGACCACAAGGTGAGTAATAGGAAAGCAATGCGTGCTACCATGGTTTTTCGTCCTCTACCACTATAATCCCGGCAGCCTTGTCCGCAGTGGAGAAGCGATTGCTCAGCAGCTCCTGTGCGTTGGCCGCTTCTGCGCATCCTGCGCCCGCGACACTAGCACATCCTTGTGCGTTGTCTCGGATGGATTGCATTTGCTGGCGGGCTTGGAGGACTTCGGGTTTGTAGGCAGGGTCAACGCCAGACAGGCCGGTGCTGCCTGGCGCCCCTGTCCCACGGCGGGGAAGCTGCGCGCTGCCCTTTAGGGCATCCGTCGGTCTGTTACTTCCTTCTTTTGTATTTTTATCGTTTTGTCTTTCCGGGGTCAATGCGGTATTTTCTTGTGGAGTTCCAATTTTTCCCCCGCTGGCGCGCAGCTGTTTTTCCTTGTTGATGAGGCTGAGGTTCAGCGCCGCGCGTGAATAATTATTTTGCCACATTAGCGCAGTTTCATAAGCGCGGGCGGCTTCATCGAGGTGGCCCAGTTGTACCAGCGCATTGCCGCTATTATACGCCGCCTTGGCCTGCTCCTCAGCCGATGCGGCAAGCCGCGCCGCTTGCCTGAATGCAGCCAAGGCCTGTTGCCAGTCGCGCTGGCGATAGGCGACGGCGCCCAGGCCCATTAGTCCGTTGTATGTTTTGATGCCGCGATAAAGGGCCGCGGCGCGCGCATAATCGCCTGAGGTCAGGGCTTCCATCGCGCTTTGTTCACGCCAGGGCGAAGCCTGTGCGTTCTGTGGCAGACTGGCAAACGGCCATATGAGTAGCATGGCCAGGACATCTGCGCGGCGCGCGCCTTTCCAGATGAACAGCAGCAGGCTTGCCCCAAGTAGCCAGGGGAAGAGTTGATAGGCGTGCTGTGCCTCATGGATTTGCTGGTAGCTTTTGGCTTCGATCTTGTGCAGCCCTGTGAGCAGTTGTTGGATATCGCCATCATCGTTGCGCAGTCCGGCATAACCGCCGCCGGTGCTTGCGGCGAGTGCCATCAATTCCCCGCGTGCCAGGCGTGATACTACGAGATTATTCTGTTGCTCGTCCCCCGGACGGGAGGCTGCGCGCCGCCCTTCAGGGTACCGCATGAAATGCCCCCGTCCGTCCGGTACCGGCCCGCCCGCTTCGGTGCCAACGCCGAGAATAAATAAGGGAATGCCCGCCATGCGCAGATTGTTTGCCTCGGCCAGTGTGGTTTTGCTGTTATGCGTTTCGCCATCGCTGATCAACAGTACGGCGCGGCCTTGCGTCGAAGCACTGCCCAGTGTCTGCCGTGCCACTTGCAGCGCGCGCGCCAGGTTGGAGCCGTGTTTCATCACCAGTGCGGGATCGAGCAAATCTGCAAAATAGAGGAAGGTGTCTTTGTCAGGGGTGAGTGGCAGGGTGACATAGGCATTCGCCGAAAAGGCGATCAGAGCGAGGCGGTCGCCGTGCAGGTGGCTGACGAAATCATGCAGTTCCAGTTTGGCGCGTTGCAAACGGCTGGGTGCAATATCGGGTGAGGCCATCGAGGGTGAGACATCCATGATGACGGCGATGTCGATGCCCCGCCGCTGCTCGGGTTGCGGTGTCTCTCGCAAAAAATAGGGTCCGGCCGCGGCAAGCGCCGCCAGCGTCCAGGCGATGATCATCGTCAGATGGCGCGCGGGCCTTGTGTTGGATTTTTCTCCGGTTATCAGTTTTGGCCATAAATGAGCGTCGGCAAACGCCGCAAGCCTGCGCTGCCGTGCGATGCTATTCCTTTTGTTCCATGCCAGCATCAGCCATGGCACGAGCAGGAGCAGCAGCCATAGTGGTTCGCGCCATTCCAGATGCGGCATCACGGTAACACCTCTACATGCCTGCGCGCCTGATAAATCAGCAGCAGGGCCAGCCCAATGCTCAACGGCAGCCAGTACCATTCGGTGCGCAGTGTTGCTGCGTCGTCAACGATGCCGGTTTTTTCCAGTTGCTCGATATCGCTGATGATGCGCCGCATTTCTTCAGTGTTGCTGGCGGTATAATAATGTCCGCCGGTTTGCTCAGCCATGCGCCGTAGCAGGTCTTCGTCGAACGGCATTTCGGTGATCGCAGGTGTTTCTTTTGTGCCGCGCGGGAAGGGCACCCGACGGTGTGAACCGATGCCGACCGTATAGATGCGCACGCCCTCCTGTTTCGCCAGCAGCGTCGCGGCATCCGGGCTGATGGCTCCGGCGGTGTTGCTGCCGTCGGTAAGCAGGATCAGCGCGCGTGATGTGCTGTCCCCTTGCGCATCGCTGTATTGCAGGCGCTTGACGGCAAGCGCCACCGCCGTGCCGAGCGCAGTCTTCTCCCCAGCCATGCCGTGCCGTACTTCATCCAGCAGGGCGCGCACGATGTTCATGTCGCTGGTGAGCGGTGCCAGGGTGTAGGCGTCATCGGCGAACACAACCAGCCCAATGCGGTCGCCGTGGCGTTCGGCGATGAATTGATTGACCACGCGCTTGAGCATGTCGAGGCGGCTCAGGGTTTTATTATCGACAATAAAATCCTGTGCCCGCATTGAGCCCGACACGTCAATTGCCAGCAGAAAATCGCGTCCTTTGTAGGTGTTGGGCGCAGACTCCACCCATTGCGGGCGTGCAAGAGCTGTCATCAGCAGGGTACAGCCAATGATCCACAGCCAGGGCAGGTGAGCACGGCGTGACAGTGGTTGCGCGGTTAATTGCGCCAGCACGCCGGCCTGGCTGTGGATGAGGGCGGCGGGCCTGGAGGATGCAGAGGTTCCGCCACGAAGGCGCGCAGCCCCGAGCCATGCCAGCCACGGCAGGGGCAGAGCGAGGAACCATGAAGGTGCGGCGAATTCCAGCATGGGTCAGATATCTCTCCCAGCGCTGGCTAACCAGTTCTTGGTGCGCTGAAACACCTCTAATGTCAACGTTACCTGCGGTGCCTGCTGATAACGCAATTGCTCGAACAGGCGCAGTGTGTCTCGCCACGCGGTCTGGTCTGTGGCGAGATGGGAGGGACATTCCGGGGTGAGTTGCGGTAGGCCCAGGCCCAGCCGCAGCAGTGTTGCCAGCCGGTAGGCCGCCTCGCGGTCATCCATTTTTCCGGCCTGCCAGTCCATACGCGTTTGTTCCAGCCGGGTTTGCGCCATGGCGAGAGGAGTGGCGGTTTGCCGGTTGCCTGTACGATGCTTGCGCGAACGCCAGACCAGCCATGCTGCGATCAAGATCGCCGTAATAGCGACTATGGCCGCTGCCGCGATGATGAACGGCTGCCAGTCCGGCGCGGCGGGCATTTCGATGTCGGCCAGGCGGCTCAATGTCCCGGTATCATTCATGTGCCAATGCTTGCTTGCGGGTGAAATTTTTCCTGAAGGATGCAGGAGTATTAGTAAACAAAAAGGCCGGAACATTCAATGATGTTCCGGCCTATTCTAGCAGGCTGGCGAGGAAGGGGTTGTGTGATTCGATTGATGCAGTTCTGTGGCCCGGGTACAGAAGTCAATGTCCGTGATGCAACCCTGCATTGTGGCCAATGACACTCTTCACGAAGGGATCGTTTTCCTTGTCTCCGAGATCGGCATAATCAAGGTGCTGATAGGACTGCATCTGGGTGTCGGAGGTCATGGTCCAGGGGGCGGACGCCAGTGGTTTGCATTCCGCCATGCGCAGTCTCACTGTCACGCCGCCCTGGATCTTCTCGACCCGTGCCGGCAGTTTCGTTTGCGGCAACCATAAGACCTCGGTGCTTACGCCGTCAACCTCGCCCACGTAAAGTTCGGCGTGCTGGCCGTTGAACGTTTGTTCCCCAGTTCGTTTCAGGCGTGTGCCCAACAATGTGGGGTCGATGATGGATCTGATTTGATTCCAATCCGCCTTCATCGCAAGCGCACGCAGGTCGCCGGACGTATAGTCGATGGCTTTTCCGGCGCCGGGAAGGATGCCCAAGTGCGGTGAGCGCAGGGATGCGCCAGAACCGCCAGGGTGAAAAAGTTTGATATAGGAAATCTGGCCACGCGGGTCCGGCTCCCAGATCTCGCCGGTCTCTCCGTGTGCGTCACGGGTTTCTACGCGGTTGTCGTTGCGCCAGAAGTACCACGGCGTGGTGTTATGTTGCTCCATCTTTTGGCCGGAAGATGAGTCTATCAGATAGACGCACGCCGTTGCTTCCGGCGCCTGGCCGGCCAGCACTGAACTGCTTGCCAGCCAGAGCACAGGCAGTGCCAATATCCATGATTTTGTCATGTCATGTCTCTCAAACAGGGTTATGCTAAATGGAAAAAGGGAGCGCGCTTGCACGCACTCCCTGCGGTACCGTCTTTCCAAGCTAATCAGAAACCGAAGGCTTCCTTCATGACATGGAAGATAGTGTTCTGTTCCATGGTGCCGCGGAACAGGTAGGCCTTCGGGCCGTTGGCGTAGATAGCGACATCTTCACCGGCATGGGTTTCGGACTGCATCGGCACAGCCGATTCCTGCATGTAGCTTGGGGCGGTGGTGTCGGTGGCGGTCAGGTTAGGCCGGCCCGCGGCGATCCCCGAATAGCTCGACGGGTTGTGCGGGAAAGCTTTGCTTCCCTCTGGCTGGCTGTTGGAGGCGCCGGTGTATCCCGGCCCGTTGGCATATCCCAACGTGCTATACGGCAGGCCGAGCGCATCTTTGGCGTAGGTGCCGTCGGCTTCGCCAGCGTTGATTACCTTGCCGAGAATGTTGTTGCCACGCTTGGGATAACCGGCGATGGTGAAGACATGGCTGTGGTCTGCGGTGACGATGATCAGTGTGTTCTTGGGATCGGTTTTTTCCAACGCCACTTTCACTGCCTTGGACAGTTCGATGGTGTCCGTCAACGCCCGGTAGGCGTTACCGGCATGGTGGCCGTGGTCGATGCGGCCCGCTTCAACGTGCAGGTAGAAACCTTTGGGTTCCTTCTTGAGCATGTCGATGGCCTTGCTGGTCATGTCGGACAGAGAAGGTTCACCGCCGGTGTCGGTGGGGCGGTCATGCTCATATTCCATGTGTGAGCGTTCGAACAGGCCAAGCAGATGGTGGGTGGTGGAGGGGTTGATGGCATCGAATTGCGCCTTGTTCCAGGCGAAGGCGGCGTTCGGGTATTTCGTCAGCCACTCCGCGGTGAGGTTGCGTCCGTCCTTGCGCAGGCCTTTTCTGCCGGCATCCTCGGGATCGGCCATGGTGTTGGGGAGGAAGCGGTCGCGGCCGCCGCCCATGGCCACTTCAAGTCCATCGCCATAAGGAAATTCGATGAGCTGCCGGGCGATATCCGAAAAGCTTGAGCACTGGGCGGAGACTTCCGCATCGCTTTCCCAGTCGCGTTCGGGGGAGTGGGCGTAGTTGGCCGCCGGGGTGGCATGGGTCAGCCGGGCGGTGGTGACGATGCCGGTGGCCTTGCCGGCCTTCTCCGCGTGTTCGAGGATGGTCGTCAGGGTGTTGCCCTGTACCTGTCCACAGTTGCCGCGCTCGACATTATGATTTACAGACAGCACGCCATCATTGGTCTTCACGCCGGTGACCATGGCGGTCATGGTGGGGGCGGAATCGGGTGTCTGCTGGTTGACGCTATAGGTTTTGGACAGTGCCAGATAGGGCAATTGCTCGAAGGTGAGCTGGTTTTCTTCACCGCTCTTGCCCTGCAACTGGCCTGCCAGGATGCGGGCGGCGGTGACGGTGGAAATACCCATGCCGTCGCCGACGAACAAGATCACATTCTTGGCGCGGCGCACGTTGGGGAATAGTTTCTTGGCTGCGTCAACGGCATTCGCGCCGGCGTCGTACCAGCCCTGCGGCGTCATCTCGGGTGCCGGGAAGGAATCCGCCGCCAGGGCGGAGGTCGTAAAGCTGGCAGCCACGATGAGTGCCAGTGGTTTTAGTATGAATCTCTTCATGACATAGATCTCCGTGAGTTTGTCAAAACGACGCAACCGCCTCAATCTGATTTGGGTCTGAGGGATAGACTAAGCGAAGTCTGTTACAGGAAGATGAATCAAGGGCTATATTTTTATGGAAGCTCTGAATAATTCCATCCTGTGAATTCTCAGAGCACGAAAAGCAAAAAATGTGATTTTTGCTTTTCTTCATTTTTCAATCACTTGCCGTGATCGAAAAATGCCGGTACCTCCATGTGCCGAGGAACCTCTGAATAAATCAGAGGTTCCTTATCAGAAATCAAGGCCAGCCATTTCTTGCCGGACATCGCGGTGGGTATAGACCCGGCGCAGCGTGATCCCGGCGCGCCTGAACAGTCCCTCCAGCAAGGCGGTGCGGTCCGCCATTGCTTTTGCATAACGGATGCGCAACGCGGCATCGGAGGTGTTGACGATACATATCGTGCCGGTGGTGGGGGACGCGACACGGATCTTGCCGGCATCCGGAAGATCTTCTTCACCGGGGTCGACGATACACAGCGCCAGCACTTTGTGGCGCGCGGTGAGATGCAGCAACAATGGCAGATGTTCCTCACGCCATTGCGCGAAATCACTGATCAGGCAAATGAGGGAGCCGCGTGCGGCGGCACGGTCGATCTGTTCGAGCAGCGTTTCGGCGGCAACTACTGAATGGCTTTCCGGAAGTGGTGCGCAGGCAGCCCGCAACAGGGTCAACACGCCTTCCAGGCGCCGCGCCGGGGGAAAGAATTGTTCGCGGTCGTCGATCACGATGCCGGCTACCGGTTCGCGCGCCGCCAGGGCCGAAAACGCGAGCAATGCCGCCACGCGCGCGGCACGCGCTGCCTTCAATTCGCCGCGCGTGCCGAAGCGCATGGCTGGCCCCCGGTCGATCACCAGAAATAGCTCACGGCTGCGCTCCTCGCGGAATACTTTCATGATGGGTTTGCCGCTGCGCGCAGTGGCGCGCCAGTCCATGCGGCGCACATCGTCACCGGTCTGGTAGGCGCGCACGTCTTCAAGCTCCATGCCTCGGCCCCGGAATACGGAGGGTTGCTGTCCGGCAAGTGGTGATGTCACAACGTGCCGGGAGGACTGGCCACGCTCCAGGGTTTTTAACTGCAGCTCTTGGAGATCAGCCGTGGTAAGCAGGGGTGTTGGGCCGGTCATAGTGGTCAGAGCCTAAGGCGCGGGCACTCTTTCTACAAGGCGCGCGATGACCTGCTGGCACGTCACGCCATCGGCGCGGGCGGCGAAACTCAGGGCGATGCGGTGATTCAGCACGTGATAGGCCAGGTCCATGATGTCTCCCGGCTCGACGAAGTCGCGCTCGCGCAACCAGGCGCGCGCCCGGGCGGCATGGGCCAGTGCCAGGGTGGCGCGTGGCGAGGCGCCGCGTGACAGCCATGCGGCGGCTTCATTGTCCCACGGCATCGCATCGCGCGTGGCGCTCACCAGCGTGACGATATAACGCTCCAGCATCTGATCCATATACACGCGATTGACGGCGGCGCGTGCCTCCAGCACTTGTTGTGGCGTCAGCACCGCTTGCGTCGCGGCGGGCTGATCCCCGCGCAGACGGGCGCTGTCGCGGCGCAGAATTTCAAGCTCCTCTGCTACGTTTGGATAATCCAGATCCACCTTCATCAGAAAGCGGTCGAGCTGTGCCTCCGGAAGTGGGTAGGTGCCTTCCTGTTCGATGGGGTTTTGCGTCGCCATCACCAGAAACACTGGCGAGAGCTTGCGCGTGACGCCACCCACTGTGACCTGGCGTTCCTGCATGGCTTCGAGTAGCGCGGTCTGCACCTTAGGGGGTGCGCGGTTGATCTCATCAGCGAGGATGATGTCATTGAAGATCGGCCCTGGGGCAAATTGAAAGCGGCCTTCGTTGGGTACGAATATGTCCGTGCCGGTGATGTCGCCCGGAATCAGGTCGGGGGTGAACTGAATACGCTGGAAGCGTGTCGCCATACCGTCGGCCAGCGCATGCACGGCGGTGGTCTTGGCCAGCCCCGGCACGCCTTCCACCAGCAGATGGCCGTCGGCCAGCACGGCGATCAGCAGGCGCTCCACCAGCACCGGTTGCCCGACGATGGTTTGTTCTACACGTGTTTTGAGGGCGGCAAAGGCGTTTTTCATGAAGCGTTATCCCCGAATGTCAGTATTCCCGGCAAGTATAGCGTTCCCGCGTGGGTTAGACACGGGTCGGATGGCAGGTTGGGTAATAAGTCACTTTCGGCGCGTGGACTATTTCCTTTCGGAAAAGCCGTGTACCTATTAGCTTATGCACTTCAGGGCAGGTTTATTAATTCTTTGCGGAGATGTAAGCCATCTGTAAGCGGGAGTGCATCAGGCTATCTGCTCGGGAACAGTTAAGGAATCCCCGGTCGATGCAGGGATTCCGGTGGTGCATGGATGTGCCGCTCATCTCAATGGCACATTGCCGTTGAAAATGAAGGAAAGTGAAAGCCACGTTTTTCTCTTCCCTTCACTCTGGAAATTCCGGGATGGAATCATTCAGAGCTTACTCGGCACACGGACGTGCTGGCGCTTTTCGGTCATGGTAAGTGACTGGAAAGTGAATAAAAAAATCACATTATGTTTGCAGTGCTCTGAAAATTTAGGGATGGAATTATTCAGAGCTTTTTTAATTCAGCGAAATCTCAAGGGGTATTCGATATGGATAAGTCGTTCTCTATCGCCGCGATCACGCAGCGTATTTTTCCTGCCAAGATGGACCGCCGTTTGGAGCTTGTAAGGCACATACCGCAGCCAGACGATACCGCTCTGACACCCGCGACCATAAGCGATTGGGGTACTGTCGCCCAGATTATTTGCAAACAGGCACCCGCATTGATTGCTCAGGGACGTTACCAGACACTGGAAAGCCGGCTGAGGCGCCTGCCGGAGGGCATTGTCAAGGAAAACCCCTGGCTAATGTACTGGCGCGCGATGTGTTGTTTGCCGTTCGACCCTAGCCAGGCGCGCCCACAATTTGAACAGGTGTTTGTCCTATTCAAGGCCAAGCAGGACGCCGCCGGGATATATTCGGCCTGGTCCGGTGTGGTGGACAGCATCCTGGCTGAACGCAAAGAATACACCTTGCTGGGAAACTGGATCAAAGTGCTGGACGCGCTAATGACCAGCTATCCAATGTTTGGGTCTGCTGAAATCGAAGCCCGTGTCACGGCCAGCATGATGGGAGCGCTAGTGTTCCATCAGCCGCATCATCCCGGCATTACTTCGTGGGAAGCGCGTGCGCAACGTTTGTTGCAGAACGGCGTTGACATCAATCAACGGATTGCGCTGGGTAATCATCTGCTTTCCTATCATCTATGGCGCGGCCATTTCGACAAGGCTGCGCAGGTTGCCGGCATTATCAAGCTGGAGGCCGGAAAAGCGTCATCTCTGGCGCAGATTGGCTGGCGGACCAGCGAGGCGATGCTGGGCTGGTTCACGCACTCCGCTGAGGCGTGTCTAAAGAATGTCACAGAGGGACTCGAAAAGACACAGGTAGCCGGTGACCAATCAGCCGACTTTCACTTACATGCCCAAGGCGCGCATGGAGCCTTACTCCGTGGCGATGTGACCGCTGCTCGTGGATATCTTTGTGCGATGAGTGCCATGCTGGATAGCACGCATCGCCTGGATGTCGCTCTCCATTGCTTTTTACTGGCATGGGATGGCTTGTGCCGCAACGATTTTCAGAGTGTTGTAGAGCATGCTCAAACCGCGCTCAGGCTTGCTACTGAAGGGGGAATGCCGGTTCTTGAAGCGCTGTCGCACCTCATGCTTGCGCAAGGACTGTTTGAGTATAGCAGGCGTCGTGAAGCGCTTGACCATCTTGCCTGTACCCGCGACATAGGCGTTGCCATGAAGAGCAGTTACCTCGATTTCCAGTGCCTGCTCCTTGATGCCCAGTTTTCCTTCATGCAACAAAGAGAAGAACGCGGTTTGCGTACGCTGCGTAAGGCGCTGGCACTCGGTCAGCGGCAAGGTTATCGCAGTGTTCCCGGCTGGCGCGTCTGCATGATGGCCATGCTGTGCAAAAAAGCGCTGGAAAATGGCATTGAAGTGGAATATATACGAGATTTGATCCGCAGCCATAACCTGCAACCGCCATGCCCCCCGCTGGAGTGTGAAAGCTGGCCCTGGGCGGTGAGAATATACACACTGGGACGTTTCAGTGTGGTCAAGGAAGGCAAGTCCCTCCATACATCCGGTGGCAAGGCGCACGGCAAACCGCTGGCCTTGCTCAAGGCATTGATCGCTTTTGGCGGGCGGGAGGTTGGCGAGCCTCAGCTTATCGACGCCTTATGGCCGGACGCCGAGGGTGATGCCGGCCGCCAAGTATTGCGTATTACGCTACATCGTCTGCGCAACATGCTTGGCAACGACAGGACCGTTCAACTGAAGGATGGCCGCGTCACGCTGGATGCGTCTTATTGCTGGGTGGACATCTGGGCTTTCGAGCGGCTGATAAGCCAGGCGGAAACCGCAAATCCCGCCTCCAGCACCGAGAAAGCGCATAGCCTCTACCAGGGGCACTTCCTGAGCAAGGATATCGAATATCCATGGGCGCTCTCCATGCGCGAGCGCCTGCACAGCAAATTTCTGCGCCATCTTGAAACGCTGGGCAGACGCTGGGAAAGTGCTGGCGAGTGGGAGAAAGCCATTGACTGCTATCGCAAGGGTCTGGAGGTGGACGCGCTGGCCGAGGCGTTTTATCAGCGCCTCATGGCCTGCTACCAGCAACAGGGCCGCCGCGCCGAGGCGATGGCAGTGTATCAACGCTGCCGCGCGGCACTTTCCACTTTAGTGGGTGTTACCCCATCACCTAATGTGGAAGCCACTCGCCGCGCATTGATAAACTCATCCTGACGTTAAGAATCATGGGGCAGTATCGATGGGTTGTTCAGGAAATTTCGACAATTTTGATCCAGATCAAAATGTGCCATAGTTATGTCTGCTAAGTTGAATGCGTAAATTCATCTACGGATAAGCTCTTGATGAAGTGAATGGGGTTTTTGTGAAAATAACGTGAAGGGTGGGATGTCATGGTAGCCAAGAGAAAAAAACAATCGGCCAATCGTCAATACAATGTCCGGCGTGACACGTTGGACTTCCGCGACAAGATGTATCAGGCAACCTTGGTGGAGGTACCCTCCCTCATCAGCCTTGACACCTACAAAAAAGCCAAAGTGCCGATCTTGGATCAGGGGGCGGAAGGAGCATGCACCGGTTTTGGCCTGGCGACAGTCGCCAATTACCTGTTGCGCACCCGTAAAATCAAGGCCGATTCCATCGAGGTGAGTCCGCGCATGTTTTATGAAATGGCCCGGCGTTATGACGAATGGCCAGGAGAAAATTATGATGGATCCAGTCCCCGTGGTGCGATGAAGGGGTGGCACAAGCATGGCATTTGTTCAGCGAAGCTATGGCCTTATGATCCAAAAAAAACGGATTCACGCCTGACCGATAAGCGCGTCAAGGATGCTGTCATGCGCCCCTTGGGCGCCTATTACCGTGTTAATCACCAGGATCTGGTCGCCATGCACAGTGCGCTGGCGGAAACAGGCATACTCTATGCCTCGGCCACGGTTCATGCAGGCTGGGAACAGGTTCAGGCGGATGGTGTCATTCCGCTCAAACAGGAGATCCTGGGTGGGCACGCCTTTGCCATAGTGGCTTACGACGAGCGCGGTTTCTGGATACAAAACTCCTGGGGAGATGATTGGGGGAAACAGGGATTCGCGCTGATAACCTACGATGATTGGCTTTCAAATGGCTCTGACATCTGGGTGGCACGGCTCGGCGCTCCCGTCATGCTCCATGCGGAAACGGATGCCTCCGCTACACATTCAACAGGTGCCGTCCAGTCCAAGTCTTATGCCTACCCTGACCTGCGGCCGCATATCATCAGCATCGGCAATGACGGCACCCTAAGAAATAGCGGCACCTATGGTACCTCCGCCGCCGACGTGGAAGAGATTTTCAAGCGTGACTTTCCACGTATCACTCAAAGCTGGAAAAAAAAGCGTTTATTGATATACGTGCATGGTGGCCTGACGGACGAAAAATCTGCTCTCCAGCGCGTAGCCGATTACCGCAATGTATTGCTGGAGCATGAGATATATCCATTGGCTTTTGTCTGGAAGACTGACTACTGGACTACACTGACCAACATGCTCGATGACGCGCAGCGCCGCAGACGGCCGGAAGGTTTTCTGGACGATACCAAGGACTTCATGCTGGATCGCCTCGATGACATTCTGGAGCCGCTGGCGAGGACGCTCACTGGCAAGGCGCAGTGGGATGAAATGAAAGAGAATGCGCTGCTGGCAACAACAAGTGCCGCAGGCGGCGCACGCTACATGCTAGGCTGTCTTGCAGCTTTGCTGGAGAAGGATCCTGCCATCGAGGTGCATGTCGTCGGCCACAGTGCAGGAAGCATTTTTCACGCGCCGTTGATACAGTTGCTCACGGCCAAAGGAAAAATTAATGCGGGCCCCATGAAGGGGGAGGTGGGTTTTGCAAAGAAAGTTGAGTCATGCACGCTATGGGCCCCCGCCTGCACGGTTGACTTGTTCAAGCAAACCTATATGCCCGCCATCCAGAATGGCGGCCTTGGGCGGTTCGCGCTATTCACTCTGACCGATGACGCGGAACAGGATGATGATTGCGCGAACATTTATCATAAATCGCTACTTTATATGGTATCCAACGCCTTTGAGGCGCGGCAGCGCATCCCTCTCTTCCAGAATGATGGTGAACCGATTCTGGGGATGGAAAAATTTGTTGCCAGCGATCCCGATCTCGTCAATCTTTTCAAGGCCGGACATATGGGGTGGGTGAAATCGCCCAACGACGCGCCGGCAAATTCACCGGATTGCTCAAAGGCGCGGCGCCACGGTGATTTCGATGACGACGAACCCACCCTGCAAGCCACCCTGGCGCGGATACTTCAGGTCGGCACGTTCAAGAACGGGTTCACTTTCCCACGCTCCTCCTCGTCATTGAGGCGGCGCAGAATGGGGCTGGGCGCGGGGTTGAAGAGGTAGCCTAGGCACTTCACGCCTTCTGGCGTGCCGTGCGGCTTTCAAGGCCTGAGCAAACCCTGTTATTGTAAAAGGGCGCATTTTGCGCCCTTTATTTTGTTGATGAACATAACCACGCGTATGTCCTGTCTATCTTGAGATTTACCTTCATACCGCTTGCTTTGTGCTGCTTGTCCGGGTTCTAATCTCCCTTCGTTTTTGGGCATGCGCGGTTTTCGGGTGGTTGGGCGGGGTTGTGGTGAATTCAAGATCTCAATTGGTTTTATTGGTGGCGCCTGTTGTATTGATTATCGTGGCGGCCATAGCCATCATGCTGGTTGCGGGCTCGACGGGTTCCACGGATAAGGCGCCGGTTGCGGGCCTGCCGGATAATGCCTCCAAAGAGAATGTGATTACCAACACCGCCGGCATCCGTATGAGGCTTATCCCTGCCGGGAGCTTTGTCATGGGCCGCGTTTCGAGCGGCGAGGCAGGAGCGGCAGATGAATTGCCCGCGCGTACGGTGCAAATCGCGCCGTTTTATCTGAGTCAGACCGAGGTGACCCAGGCGCAATGGGTGGCGGTGATGGGCAGCAATCCAAGCCGCTTTATGGATCCGCGCCGTCCGGTGGATCAGGTGAGCTGGCTTCAGGCCCAGGAATTCATCCGCAAGCTCAACAGCATGGAGCGCACCAGCAAATACCGCCTGCCTTCCGAGGCGGAGTGGGAATATGCCGCCCGTGCGGGCAGCCGTGGCGCGTATTCGTTTGGTGATGATAAAAGCATGCTGCCACAATACGCCTGGTTTGGGGCGAGCGGCGGCATAGGCACCGCGCCTGCCGGCAAAAAATCCCCCAATCCTTGGGGTTTGTATGATATCCATGGCAATGTCTGGGAATGGGTGGAAGATTGCTGGCACCCTGATTATAGCGGTGCTCCGGCTGATGGGCGGGCGTGGCAGGGCGGTGATTGCAACGTGCGTGTCGTGCGCGGCGGCGGCTGGGACAGCCCGGCGGAATATGCGCGTTCCGCTACCCGGGGTAGCTACGCCCCCGATATGAATGACAGCGGTACGGGCTTCCGGCTGGCTCGGTCGCCCTGAAGTGGCCCCGGGCCTGATAAATTTTGCAAGTGGTTCTGCATCACATTCCCATCTATAATGGATGTTTTTACATTCTGAACTTAAGCGAAGACCGGGTAACAGGTGCTGGAAGTTTCCAATCTTGAATGTGTGCGCGGCGACCGCCGCCTGTTCGCGGGCATGAACTTCTCCCTGCAGCCCGGCGAGCTGTTGCACGTGCATGGCGCCAATGGCAGCGGCAAGACCAGTTTGCTGCGCATGGTATGCGGACTGACTGCCCCCGCCGAGGGGGAGATCCGCTGGAACGGCGAGAGCATCCGCAGTTTACGCGAAGATTATTTCAAGGATGTGACCTATCTCGGGCATTTGGGCGGTATCAAGGAGGAGTTGACCGCGCTGGAGAATTTGCGCATCTCCTCCGAGCTGGCGGGCGTGGACGCCCCGGAGGATAAGGTGGTTGCGGCCTTGGGAAAACTGGGGCTAGGGGGGCGTGAAGACCTCCCTGCCAAGGTGTTGTCCCAGGGGCAGAAACGCCGTGTTGCGCTGGCCCGCCTATTGTTGTGCAATACCCGGCTGTGGATCCTGGATGAACCTTTCACCGCGCTGGATGTGGCGGCGGTGGGCGTGGTTCAGGATCTGTTAAGCCAGCATCTGCATAATGGGGGCATGGTGATTCTGACGACCCATCAGGAGGTGGATATCCCGGCCGGTACCGTGCGGCGCATCCATTTGGGCTTGTAAATCAATAATGACAAGCCTGACCGCCGCATTCCGTTGCATCGTGGCGCGCGACATCACCCTCGCGCTGCGCCGTCGCGCGGATGTTTTGACCACGCTGTTTTTTTTCGTCATAGTGGTGAGCCTTTTTCCCCTCGGCGTGGGGCCGGAAATGGCGACGCTGCGCATCATGGCCCCCGGCGTGGTGTGGGTGGCAGCGCTGCTGGCCTCCATGCTGGCGCTGGAACGCATGTTTTACGGCGACTACCGGGACGGAACGCTGGAGCAGATGCTGCTGACGCCACAGCCCTTGCCGGTGCTGGTGCTGGGCAAGGTGTTCGCCCACTGGCTGGTATCCGGGTTGCCGCTGGTATTGATAGCGCCCTTGCTGGGGGTGCAGTATGATTTGCCGCCGGAAGGGCTGCTGATCCTTGCCCTGTCGCTGCTGGTGGGGACGCCGGTACTCAGCCTGATCGGGGCCATCGGCGCGGCGCTGACGCTGGGGGTGCGCGGCGGCGGGGTGCTGGTTTCACTGCTGGTGTTGCCGCTATATATTCCGGTGCTGATTTTCGGCGCGGGCGCGGTGGATGCGAGCATGTCCGGTTTGGGCGCGCAGGCGCATTTGTCGCTGCTGGGCGCGTTTTTACTGGGCGCGTTGATTCTGGCGCCATGGGCCGCCGCAGCAGCGCTACGCATTTCGATGGAATAATGGCTTAATAATGTATGGCTAAAAAAATCAACTGGTTCAAATATTCCTCGCCGCAGACCTTTTACCCGCTGGCTGGCAAGATGATCCCGTGGTTTGCCGTCGCGGCGCTGCTGTTTACCCTGCCGGGGTTGTACTTCAGCTTTTTTGTTGCGCCCCCCGATTATCAGCAGGGCGAGGCCTACCGCATCATGTTCATCCATGTGCCGGCGGCGTGGATGTCCATGTTTATTTATATGGTGATGGCTGGCTATGCCGGCATGGGACTGGTGTTGAACTCGCGGCTGTCGTCGATGATGGCCTCCGCGCTGGCGCCCACCGGCGCCATGTTCACTTTTCTGGCGCTGTGGACCGGATCATTGTGGGGTAAGCCCATGTGGGGTGCATGGTGGGTGTGGGATGCGCGCCTTACCTCCGAATTGATCCTGCTGTTCCTGTATATCGGTTTTATGTCCCTGTACGCGGCTATCGACGAGCCGCGCCGCGCCGCCCGCGCCAGCGCCGTGCTGGCGTTGGTGGGGGTCGTCAATATCCCGATCATCTACTTCTCCGTAAAATGGTGGAATACCCTGCACCAGGGGTCATCCATTACTGCCAGCAAAGGCCCCACCATGGCGGCCAGCATGTTCATTGCCATGATGTTGATGGCAATGGCGTTTTGGATGTATACCATCGCCGTGGCATTGATGCGCGTGCGCTGCGAGATTCTGGAGCGGGAACGCCACGCCGAGTGGGTGGCCGAAGCGATGAGGGGCGCGAAATGAATTTGTCCGAATTCTTTGCCATGGGTGGCTATGGCTTCTATGTGTGGGGCTCCTATGGTGTAACTGCGCTGTGCCTGATTGTCGAAGTGGCGCTGCTGATGCGCAGAAAGCGAACTTTATTGCAGCGCCTGGGTCGTATGAGTCGTGTGACTTCTACTGAGGTTAAAAATGAAATCCAGACATAAAAGGCTGGCGTTTATCGTCGCGGGTCTTGCCGGATTAGGCGGCGCAGCCGCGCTGGTGTTGAATGCTTTCAACGACAACATGGTGTTTTTCTTCAGCCCCACCCAGGTGTTTGCCAAAGAATCCCCGGAGGGGCGCAACTTCCGTTTGGGCGGTCTGGTGGAGAAAGGCAGCCTCAAGCGCGAGGACGATGGCCTGACGGTGCATTTTGTGGTGACGGATATGCACAAGGAGATTCCTGTCACCTATAAAGGCATTCTGCCCGACCTGTTCCGCGAGGGACAGGGTGTGGTGGCCCAGGGGCGGCTTAACCCGGACGGGGTGTTTCATGCCGAAGAGGTGCTGGCCAAACATGATGAAAACTATATGCCGCCCGAGGTGAAGGATGCCCTCGACAAAGGCAAGGCCAAGAGCGCCGCCACGCAGGCGGGTTCCACGCTAATTACTCAGTAGGGGCGGGATTGATCCGTTCCCATTCCACAAAGAGGGCACACAATGATTCCTGAGATTGGGCACTTTGCGCTTATTACAGCGCTCTTGATGGCATTGCTGCAGGGTACATTGCCCATCATCGGTGCAGCGCGCGGCATCCCGCGCTGGATCGGACTGGCCCGTCCCGTGGCGCAAGGGCAGGCGCTGTTTGTGGTGATCGCCTTCGGTTGCCTGGCCTATTCATTTAGCGTCAATGATTTCTCCGTACTGTATGTGGCCTCGCATTCCAATTCCGCGCTGCCTCTTGAATACCGGCTGGCTGCCGTATGGGGTGGCCACGAGGGTTCGCTGCTGCTGTGGATAACGATTTTGGCGGTATGGACGGTGGCCGTGACCTTGTTCAGCCGCCATCTCCCCGACGATATGGTGGCGCGGGTGATCGGCGTGATGGGGCTGGTCAGCGTCGGTTTTCTGATGTTCACGCTGTTTACCTCGAATCCCTTTAACCGCCTGATCCCCGCCGCGCTCGATGGGCGCGATCTTAACCCCTTGTTGCAGGATTTCGGCCTGATTATCCATCCGCCCATGCTGTATATGGGTTATGTTGGTTTTTCCGTGGCGTTTGCCTTTGCCATCGCCGCGTTGCTATCAGGCAAGCTCGACGCCGCATGGGCGCGCTGGTCGCGGCCTTGGACGACCGTGGCCTGGTCGTTTCTCACCATGGGCATTGCCCTGGGTAGCTGGTGGGCGTATTACGAGCTGGGCTGGGGCGGCTGGTGGTTCTGGGATCCGGTGGAAAACGCCTCGTTCATGCCCTGGCTGGTCGGCACCGCATTGATCCACTCTCTGGCGGTGACGGAAAAGCGCGGCAGTTTCAAGAGCTGGACGGTACTGCTGGCGATCTTCGCCTTCTCACTGAGCCTGTTGGGGACCTTCCTGGTGCGCTCCGGCGTATTGACCTCGGTGCATTCGTTTGCCTCCGACCCCGACCGCGGCATGTTCATTCTTGCCTTCCTGGTGATTGTCATTGGCGGTTCACTGGCGCTCTATGCCTGGCGTGCGCCGAAGGTGGGTATGGGCGGCAGTTTCAATGTGGTGTCGCGCGAATCAATGTTGCTCTCGAACAACGTCCTGTTTACGGTGGCCGCAGGTTCGGTGCTGCTGGGCACGCTCTATCCCTTGTTCCTCGAAGCGTTGGATATGGGCAAGATCTCCGTGGGCCCGCCCTATTTCGATACGGTGTTTCTGCCGCTGATGGCGCCCGCGGTATTCATGATGGGGCTGGGGCCGATTGCGCGCTGGAAGCAGGCCAGCCTGCCGGAGTTGGCGGTGCGGTTGAAATGGGCTTTCGTGGTCAGCGCGGTGACGGCGGTGGCCTTGCCGTTCGTGATGGGACAGTGGTATCCGCTGGTCAGCCTGGGCCTGCTGATGGCCGCCTGGATTATCACCACCTCAGTGCAAAACCTGTGGAACCGGGTCGGCAAGCCGCAGGGATCGGACACGATCACCTCCAAGCTCGCCGCCCAGCCGCGTAGCTATTATGGAATGTTGCTCGCCCATTGCGGTATAGCGATCTTCATCATCGGCGTTACCCTGGTCAAGGGTTACGAGACTGAGAAAGACGTGCGCATGGATATTGGCGACACGACGACGGCCGGCGGCTATACCTTCCGCTTTGATGGCGTGGTGGATATCGATGGTCCGAACTATAAGGCGTCACGGGGCTTTATCCAGGTGAGTAAGGATGGCAAGGAGCTGGTTGTAATGCACCCTGAAAAGCGCATCTACAATGTGCAGACCATGCCCATGACCGAGGCCGCGATTGATACCGGCCTGTTCCGCGACCTCTACGTGTCGCTGGGCGAACCGGTGAGCGGCGGGGCATGGAGCGTGCGCATCTATTACAAACCGTTCGTGGACTGGATTTGGGCCGGGGCCTTCTTCATGGCAATGGGCGGGTTCGTGGCTGTTACCGATCGCCGTTACCGCCTTGCGGCGCGCAAGGCGCGCGCGGCGGCCGCTGAGCCGGAGGATAAGGTGGCGGTTGCTGCGTCCCCGTCTGCACTGGTAGCTGAAATGGAGAGCAAGTCCTGATGTTCCGGTTGCGTTTTCTTCTTCCTCTGGGCGTTTTTCTCGTCGTGGTGGGTTTTTTCTTTGTAACACTGCGGCAACCGGAAGGTACCCGTGAAGCCTTGCCCTCGCCGCTTATCAACAAGGCCGCGCCGGATTTTCGTCTGACCCAGTTGCACGAGCCGAACCGGTTTTTTACTCCAGCGGACGCGCGTGGCAAGGTATGGCTGTTGAATGTGTGGGCGTCCTGGTGCGTGTCGTGCCGCCAGGAACATCCGGTCTTGATGGAGCTGTCGCGCGCGGGTCTGGTGCCTATCTATGGACTGAACTACAAGGACAAGCGTGAAGACAGCGCAAATTGGTTGGCACAGTTCGGTAATCCCTATGTATTAAGTGCCGTGGATGGTGACGGACGGGTGGGTATTGATTATGGCGTATACGGTGCCCCTGAAACCTATGTGATTGATAAAAAAGGGATAATACGCTACAAGCATATTGGTCCTGTTTCGGTGGACGCCTTGCAAAAGAAGATTCTGCCCCTGGTTCAGGAGCTTGAAAAATCATGAAGCATGTTTTATTTGCGCTAATGCTATGTCTTTCACCCCTGGCGGTGGTGGCGGGTGAGGCTCAACTCACGAACAAAGATCCGGCGCTGGAAAAGCGCGTTATGGCACTTTCCGCCGAGCTGCGCTGTCTGGTGTGCCAAAACCAATCGCTGGCGGATTCTCATGCCGAACTTGCCATCGATCTGCGTAATGAAGTGCGCGACATGATGAAGTCAGGCAAGAGTGACGCCGAGGTGGTTGATTACCTGGTGGCGCGCTATGGTGACTTTGTGCGCTATCGTCCGCCGATGAATACCACGACAGCCCTGCTGTGGTTCGGACCCTTGATTCTGGCCGTGATAGGGGCAGGCGTATTATTTTTTAACCTGATGAAACGGCGGCGCCGTGTTGCCGAGACTGCTTTGACTGATGAAGAGCGTAAACGTGCAGCGGCACTGTTAAATGATGGGGCGGGAGAGACTAAGGCATGACAGTATTTTGGATTGTGGCGGCATGTTTTGTTATCGCCGCACTGCTTTTTGTATTACCCCCCCTGTTGTACCGTGCGGACAAAGACAAAAAAGAGACGGTTGAGCGCGAAGTTATCAACACATCGATCTACCGTGACCAGCTTGCCGAGCTGGAGCGCGATCTGCGCAATGACATGGTCGAGCCGGAGCAATACGCCCAGGGTCGCCGTGAGCTGGAGCGGCGCTTACTGGAAGATGTCACAATGCAGCCTGATACCACGCCGGCTCCAGCTTTGGCCGTGCCGCGCTCCAGCCGTACTACTGCGATTGTGCTGGGCCTTGCCCTGCCTCTGTGCGCGGTGCTTTTGTACTTCAAGATCGGTAGTCCCAATGCTCTAGGGCCACAGCCCGTTGCCAGTGCCGATGCTACAGCGGCAGGGCAGCATTCCGATGCGCCCGAACAGATCAAGGCGATGATCGGTAAATTGATTGAACGCCTGAAACAGAATCCGCAGGATCCCGAAGGGTGGGCTGTTCTGGGGCGGTCGTTGTATGCCTTGGGGCGTTTTGACGAGGCCACCGAGGCATTCTCCAAGTCGGTTGCCATGGTGCGCACCGATGCCCAGCTTCTGGCGGATTATGCCGATTCGATGGCGATGGCCAACGGCGAGCGCCTCGATGAACAGTCCATTGGTCTGATACGCGAAGCGTTGAAGGTAGATCCCAACAATCAGAAGGCGCTATGGCTGGGAGGCACGGCGGACTTCGAAGCAGGGAATTTCTCCGGCGCGGTTGCCCATTGGGAGCGCTTGCTGAAGCTTTTGCCGCCCAACTCCGATGTTTCGCGCACCATGGCGGCGAATATTGAGGAGGCGCGTGGCCTGGCCTCTGGCAAGCCACCGGGCATGCCTGCGATGTCCGGCAATGCCGATGCCGCGCCAAATGATGCCGGCACGGCGGCCCCCGCCAATGCCACCGTGGCCGGCGTGGTAAATCTTGCGCCCGGGCTTGCCGCCAAGAGCGCGCCCACCGATACGGTATTTATCTTTGCCAGGGCGGCGCAGGGCCCACGCATGCCGCTGGCGATCATGCGTGCCCAAGTCAAGGATCTGCCGGTATCGTTCACGCTGGATGATTCCATGGCGGCAATGCCTGCCATGAAGCTGTCCAGTGCGTCCGAAGTCGTGGTCGGGGCGCGCATTTCAAAGTCGGGCGATGCCATGCCGCACACGGGCGATTTGCAGGGCAGCAGCCAGGTGGTGAAGGTGGGTAGCCGTGCTGTTACAGTTGTGATTGACTCGGTAGTGCCCTAATCCAGCCGCCGTCGCGACGGCCCGAGCAGTGTCTTGTCTGGCCGCCGTTTACAGGTTGAAACGATGATACACGGAATAGGCAGGTTGGGTAGCATATTGGCGCTATTTCTGTTTGTTGCGGCCTGTGACCAGCAAACCGCTGCCGTGGATGGCGTAGTTTCGGCAAAACCCTTTCCCTCCGTGTCCTTCGTATCTCTGGATGGCACCGCTATAAGTTCGGACTCGTATCGTGGCAGGCTGGTCGTGTTGAACATCTGGGCGACCTGGTGCGCGCCTTGCCGCCGCGAAATGCCCGATCTGGAGCGCTTGAGCAAGACGCTCGACCCGCAACGTTTCGCCGTCATCGGCTTGTCCGCTGACGAGGATGGGCATGTAGTGCGCGAATACCTCAATGATAAAGGCTTGACCTTCGCCCGCTTCATCGACAAGGATTTGAAGATCATCCGCGATCGGCTCGGTATTTCAGTATACCCCGCCACCTTGCTCATTGCCCCGGATGGCATGCTGATCGGCCAGGTTATTGGTCCGCGTGAATGGCACAGTCCGGCGGTTGCCCGGCTTCTGGAGGACGCCTATCAGGGCAAGGCTGTCAGATTGGATGGCCTGCCCGTAGCGAGGGTTTAAGGGGCCTCTCTATAAATTCGCTGAAGCCGTGGTGGCGGCGTTGGAAATAGGTTCAAAATACGGGGCCGGGAAGCGGCAGACTTCGTGCAAACCCCGTTTTTTCGCCTTGCTCTCGCGCCCTGATCGAATTTATAGAGGCACCCTTAACAATGGCAATGGTTGCCGCCTTCCCTGCGTCGTGCCGGACTGTTATTATCGCGACGGATTTACGTTGTTTACTGAGGGAGGGCAACACAGTATGGTACGCTTTGATTCGAATTTTATAATCCCATTCAAATCTCTTTTTATTCAGCCTGTTAAACGTCATGCTGCGTTTGTCTTGGGGGGTATTCTGGCGTTGATGGGGTGGAGTGGCATGGTACATGCTGCCGATCCCGGCAATGGCGGAAAAATCTATGCGACGCATTGTTCAAACTGTCATGGCGAGGATGGTACCAGCACCATGCCCGGCACGCCGGATTTCTCCCGGCGCGAAAGGTTGTTTAAGCCAGACATGGCACTGCTCGTCAGCATCCGCGATGGCATAAGCGTCATGCCGGCCTATAAGGGGCTGCTGACCGATCAGGAGATTCTAGATATCGTCGCCTATTTGAGAACCCTACGGTAATGCATTTCTTGCGCCTCCCGTTGTGTGCCGCGCTACTCGCGGCATTGACAGTTTCAGCCTGTTCCAGCGCGCAGGACAATGCGCCCGCCAAGAATGGCCAGGCGGCTAATCAGGCGAGTGCGCCCCAGCCCGCAGCCCGGGATCTTCTGGGTAAAGATGCCCAACACAGCAATGACCAGCGTGTGCTGGAAAACTTTGGCGTGGGCGATGACGCCTATGTGCGGGCACTGGCGGTTGATCCTGAAAAAAACAGCATCTGGGTAGGCACATCATTAGGCGTGCATGAGGTTGATCTGGCGAGCCGCGATGTGCGCAATACCTTTACGCGCGAGGCGGGGCTGGCCAATGAATATGTCTTTGACATCATGGTGGACAGCAAGGGGAACAAGTGGTTTGGCACCAATGGCGGCGGCGCATCGCGCTATAACAACGGCAAGTGGAAGACATTTTTCCCCATGCACGGCCTTGCCGACTACTGGGTGTATTCGTTCGGTGAGCAAAGCGATGGCACGGTCTGGATAGGCACGTGGTATGGTGCCAACCGTGTCGATGCCAAAACGGGTGAGTTCAAGACCTACCTCAAGGAGCTGGTCAACGAGTGGGTCTATGGCATTGGCGTTGATGCGCAAGACCGGGTATGGTTCGGCACGGAGGGTGGCGTGTCGATGTTTGACGGCAAGGCATGGACAGCCTGGACGCATAATGATGGCTTGGGCGCACCGAATGCCGATAACCTGCCCGCGAGCTCGAACACGGGCTTGGGGACGCGGGCGCGGCATGATCTGAGCGTTGTCATGGAAGGCAAGCCCACCTATAACCCCAATTATGTATTCTGCATTCACGTCAGCCCGGACAACACCGTGTGGGCGGGCACCTGGGGTGGCGGCGTCAGCCATTTTGACGGGACGCGCTGGACCAATTACACCGTCAAGAATGGACTTGCCGGAAACATCGTGTTCAGTATCGCCCAGGATAAAGACGGGGTATTCTGGTTTGGCACGGATCACGGTTTGACGCGCTATGACGGCAAAAACTGGCGCACCTTTACGCGGGGTGACGGTCTCATTAATGATAGTGTCTATGCCGTTACGGCAACCAAGGATGGCGAGGTATGGGTTGGAACCAAGGGCGGCGTGGTACGCATTGGGTATCCCTCGAAACAGGAAAAGGCGGGCGGATAAATGAAGCTTGATTACAAAGTTTGGGCAGTCATCGTCCTTGCCGGGAGCGGTTTGTTGGCGGGTGCCTATGCTGTGGGCCAGAAACAGGGCGGCAAAACGGCCGGAGCGACGGCTGATTCCACGACGCAGGGTCCGGCAGCCGGAGGCGCAATCAATACCGCTGCTGCGCAAACCCCGCCTGATCATCCGCCTTTATCAGCGGGTGCCGCCACGGCAGGCAATGGCAAGTTTACTCATTTCCGTGTCGGCAACCGCAATGTCAAAGGTATCTATGCCGACGGCGACATCGTGTGGATCGGTACCTCTGGAGGTGTGATCCGCTATGACGTCAAAACTGACAATTTCAGGATTTTTGATAACAAGACCAAGGGACTGCTTTCCAACGGCATTTTCCACGTGAGCAAACTGAATGACTGGATTGTGGCAGGTACCTATGGCGGTGGCCTGTCTATCTATGACCAGAAGGCTGACCAGTGGAAAAACCTGAACATCCCCAATGGATTGGCCGATCAGTTCGTCTACGATGTGGTGCAGGTGTCTAATGGCGATGTGTGGATAGCTACCTGGTCCGGTGCAAACCGGGTGCGCGGTGGTTTGCTTACGGATCCATCGAAGTGGGAAACCTTCACCGTAGAAAGCACCAAAGGGGGTCTACCTAACCCATGGGTTTACGGCGCTGAAGAAGGCAAGAATGGCGAGATGTGGTTTGCCACCGAGGACGGCCTGGCCCGCTATAAGGATGGCAAATGGCAGAACTGGCAGCATGAAGAGGGTTTGGGCGCGCCGCTGGAAGCGGTGCGTGACGCCATCCAGTTTAATAATGATCCTGCCAAATCCTCTTCGCACCATGCCCAGCAAAAAGCCGAACAAGGTTTGCAGAATGTGGACATCGCCTACAATCCCAATTACATCATTTCGCTCAAGGTGGATAGCCAGGGCACAGTATGGTGCGGCACGTGGGGCGGTGGCCTGGCGCGCTTCGATGGCAAGACATGGCGCAATTTCACCACTGCGGATGGCCTGCCGGCCAATCATATCTTCATGTTGTATCTCGATCCCCAGGGCAAGTTGTGGGCGGGCACGAATAAAGGCCTGGCCCGGCTTAATGACGACGGCAAGAGTTTCACCGTGATGACTACGGCCGATGGCCTGTACGCCGATAACGTATTTTCCATGGCTACCGCAGCGGATGGCAGCCTATGGGTTGGCAGTTTTGGTGGTGTGGCCCATCTTGCCGGGCAACAGCGTTAATGGGAAATAATGTCCCAAACGCCAGCGGCACCTAATAAAGCCAGTAAACTTGCCGATATCTCCTGGTAGTTGTCAACGTATAACTGAGGGTCGTTTGGGGTGGCAAGACCGTGGAAAAGTGCGCGTGGCGCCCCCTGCAATCTCATGTTGACACCCCCCCAGTTTGGATGCAACGAATCTCCGTGTTTCCATATAGTTGTGTATTTATCCAACCTGCTCAGAGATAAAAATTTTGTTACGGACGATCAATCAAAATAACCAGGACGCCGGCTCATGAGGAGCCTTGGTACCCGCCTTGCGTTGGTCATATCCAGCGTTTTGCTGTGCCTGATGTTTGCCACCAACCTCTGGCTGGAGCGGCAACTGACCGAGGCTATTCATGAGGAAGAAAGGGCGCAGGCGGAAAGCCACGCCAAGACCCTGCTCGCCAGCCTGCAGACCCTGATGCTGAATGGCCAGGGTACGCTCGCCCGTGAATGGCTGGATCGCATGCACGGAACAGCGGGCATCGTCGATATTGAGGTCTTGCGTCGCAATGGCCAGGAGGCGTTCAGCGATCTTGCCACGGTTGAACAGGTCAATCGGTATCTCAACATCCCGCGCTTTCAGCGCGAAGCAAAGCCACCTCATGACCCTTTCCCCCCGCCCAGGGAAATCTTTCAGAGGGCGTTGCAGGGTGAGTTCGTCGTTGATCGCAAGGCGGGCTCGATGACCGTCATGATGCCGATACCCGTCAAAACGGAATGTCTGGCCTGTCACGGCTATGAAGATGCACCGTTGCGTGGGATATTGAAGCTCACTCTTTCCTCCGAGGCCGCCGAGGCGCGCATTCAAAGCATGCGCAATAACCTTTGGGTGATTTCAGCCCTGATGGTGGCCTTGCTCGGCACGGCGATGTGGACAGCGTTGCGGTTCAGTGTGTTGCGCCCGATCAGCGCCTTGCGCGATGCCATCGTACGGGTCGGCGAGGGGGAGCGCAACACCAAGCTGCAGGTGCTGCATAAAGACGAACTGGGTGAGGTGGCGACGGTCTTCAACCGCATGCAGGACGACCTGCAGGCGTATGAGGCGCGTATCCGGGCGGTGACAGACAACGTGCTGGACGCCATTATCACCATCGACGAGCGCGGCATTGTCGAGTCCGTCAACCCGGCGGTGGAGAGGATCTTTGGTTATCCCCCGCATGAATTGCTCGGCCAGAATGTCAGCAGGTTGATGCCTGAACCTTACCGCAGCATGCATGATGAGTATCTTGGAAACTATCTCCGCACCGGTAACGCCCGGATAATCGGTTCCCGGCGCGAGCTGGTAGGGATGCGCAAGGATGGATCGATACTGCCTATCGATCTTGCCGTAACCGAAATGAGAGTCATTGGGAGCCGTCGATTTATCGGCATTCTACGCGACATTACCGAGCGCAAGGAGCAGATGGCAGCGCTCGAATATCAAGCGCTGCACGACGCATTGACCAGCCTGCCGAACCGTACCTTGCTTTCGGATCGTTTGTATCAGGCCATCCTTCGCACGCAGCGTGAAGGGGCACAATTAGCGCTGGTTCTGACCGATCTTGACCGTTTCAAGGAGATCAATGACACCCTCGGCCACCAGAATGGCGACCTGATCTTGCAGCAGGTTGCCCAGCGCTTGCGCAATGCGCTGCGCGAATCCGACACCATTGCCCGCCTCGGCGGTGACGAGTTTGCAATCTTGCTGCCCACGGCGGATCTTGTCCTATCCACACAAATCGTGCGAAAACTGGTGGCCGCACTTGAAGAGCCTTTTATGATCGAAGGGCAGGCATTGCATGTTGCAGCGAGTTTCGGCATTGCATTGTACCCTGAGCATGGTATGGATGAAGATGCCTTGATGCGGCATGCGGATGTGGCAATGTATATCGCCAAAAGAGCCAGCATGGGCTACGCCATTTATGACCCGGCCAAGGATCAGCACAGCCTGCACAATCTGGCATTGATGGGGGATCTTCGCGCCGCCATCGACAGCGGTGATCTGATCCTTTTTTACCAGCCTAAAGTGAATCTCGCTACCGGGAAGGTTATAGGAGCGGAGGCGCTGGTCAGATGGCGACACCCGCGCCATGGACTGATGTTCCCGGATAGTTTTATTCCGTTGGCCGAGCAGATCGGCCTGATCAACCCTCTCACCCAGTGGGTAGTGCAGGCGGCGCTCAAACAGTGCTTAAGCTGGAGTGAGAAGGGCCTTGTCCTCAATATTGCCGTGAATCTGTCGGCGCGCAATCTGCTGGACGCTCAGTTCCCTGCCCACCTGGACGCCCTTTTACAGGGCACCTGCAGGCAATTCAAACGTCTATGCCTGGAGATTACCGAAACTGCCGTGATGGCAGATCCTGCCCGCGCGCTTGCCGTACTGATCAATTTGAGGGAGATGGGCGTGAAGCTGTCCATCGATGATTTTGGAACAGGTTATTCTTCGCTGTCTTATCTCAAACAATTGCCAGTGAATGAGTTGAAAATCGACAAGTCATTTGTGATGGGCATGGCAGTGGATGATAACGACTCGGTGATTGTGCGCTCCACCATTGATCTGGCCCACAATATTGGCCTTTCTGTAGTTGCCGAGGGGGTCGAGGATAAAGCTACTTATGAACTGCTGGCAAGGCTGGGCTGCGATGTCGCCCAGGGGTACTACATCAGCCGCCCCGTTCCCGCAGAGGAGTTTGAGCGCTGGCTGCAGGAGTCGGAGTGGGGGCTGTAGGGCTACGATCCCCCTAAGTTAGCAGGCTACAAAGGTGCTACTTGCCCGAAGTGTCACTGCCAGGATTGACTTCGGTGGTTTGTGCGTCAGGGGCGACGCCTTCGCTTTCAGCCTCTGGCGGGGGTACGAACAGGCGTGAAAAGAAGACGCCGACTTCGAAGAGCAGCCACATGGGAACCGCCATCATGGTTTGCGAGATGACATCCGGTGGTGTCAGCAGCATTCCGATCACAAACGCTCCGACAATGACGTAGCGGCGTGCCGCGGCCAGTTGATCCGGCGTGACTATCCTGGCCCATACCACCAGGATGGTGGCAATAGGCACCTCGAAGGCCATACCGAAGGCAAAGAACATGATGAGCACGAAATCCAGGTATTTACCGATATCGGTCATCACCGCAACACCCGCTGGCGCCGAGCCAACCATGAAGCCGAACACCATGGGAAATACCACGAAATAGGCGAACGCCATGCCGGCGTAGAACAGCAGCACGCTGGAAATCAACAGCGGAATCATCATGCGGCGCTCGCGCTGGTACATGGCGGGGGCGATAAAGCCCCATAGCTGGTGCAGCGCCACCGGCATGGCTATGAAGACCGCCGTCATGAAGGCGAACTTGAAGGGGATCATAAACGGCGAGATGACTTCCGTGGCGATCATAGTGCCGCCGGCCGGAAGATTTTTCAGCAAAGGACTCGCCAGCAGCGTATACAGATCGTTGGCGAACGGCGCCAGCCCCAGAAAAATCACTACCACGGCGACAAGTACACGCAGCAGCCGGTCCCGCAGCTCAATCAGGTGTGCGGTAAACGGCTGTTCAGGCGGTGGGGGGTAATTATGCAGAGGTTTTTGAGGCATTGCCCGTCTGGCTGACAGCGGTCAGCGCCTGGTCGGCGGAGTCCGTGTTGATGATATTGGCCGTGGCCGCAACGCCGGGGTTGTCAGCATGATGAGCGATGGGGACGGCGGGTTTGGTGGTGTCGACATTCTTGTAGCGCTCCGCCAGTTCGGTTTGTTCGGCAAGAAGGCGCTTCAGTTCATCGGCCTTATGTGCTTCGCGTTCAATTTCTGTTTTGACAGCATTAGCGAAATGGCGCGTTTTACCCACCCATTTTCCCACAGTATGCATCATGGTGGGTAGCTCTTTCGGTCCGATGACCAACAACGCGACCACGCCGACCACCACGATTTCCCAAAAGCCGACATCAAACATGAGGTTACCAACGCGCCAACAGGGCCTAGGCCTTTTCTTTGGTGTGAGTGGCCGCTTCGCTATCTATTACGCGATGGGCGTCACTTTGCTGGATTTTATCTGTGCTGCCTTTGGCGGTGGTCTCCGCCTCAGCCTCGCCGTCGCGCACCGCGCTACGGAAGCCCTTCACCGCACCGCCGAGATCGGCACCTATACTGCGCAATTTTTTCGTGCCGAACAACACGACAATGATGAGCAGAACTATCAACAACTGCCATATACTAATACCGCCGATACCCATGATTGCTTCTCCAAATCTTCTGGTTACGTCATTTGCATCTCCAAGAACTACGCGGATGGTGTTCTTGGAGATGCCCTAAAAAGAGTTACTTGGCTTCCCTTTTTGCTTTTTCTTCCACCCCGGAAATCCCGAAGCGGCGCTGCAATTCCTGAAGCACATCCTCCGGTTTCAAGCCTTGATGTGCCAGCAGCACAAGTGTATGAAACCACAAATCGGCGGTTTCATAAACAACTTGCCGGTTATCTCCGCCCTTGGCTGCGATGACCGTCTCGGTGGCCTCTTCGCCGATCTTTTTGAGGATGCTGTCTAGCCCTTTGGCATAGAGCCCCGCAACATATGAGCTGTTCGGGTCGGCACCCTTGCGATCTTCCAGTATCTGCGCCAGCCGTGCCAGGACGTCGCTTCCCCCGGTATTCACTGCATCATTCCCCTGATCATTCACAGCGAAGATCCGCCATAGATGTCTGACGCTTGCTTGATTACGGGCTCTACCGTTACCCATGCGCCATCCTGCAGCTGCTTGAAAAAACAGCTATGGCGTCCTGTATGACACGCGATTCCGCCCTTTTGTTCAACCGTCACCAATAGAACATCATTGTCGCAGTCGAGGCGGATGTCATGGACGATCTGCTCATGACCCGATTCTTCGCCCTTGCGCCAAAGTTTGCCACGCGAACGCGACCAGTATACAGCCTTGCCGGTTTTCACGGTCAGGTCAAGCGATTCACGGCTCATCCAGGCGAACATCAGCATCGTTCCGCTGCCCGCTTCCTGAACGATCACCGGCACCAGTCCATCGGTGGTCCACTTGATCTCATCCAGCCATTGTTCGTTCATGTTTTGAAAGCCATACCTTGCGTGGGCCGCTGTGCCTTCGTAGAGGCTTAATATTTTAGTATATATGAGGTGCCTGCCGAACACGAGACTAGCGAATCCCCGCGACATTGTCACCTTCACGGTGATTGCGGCGAAGGCATTGCGCCCTTTACGGGTGGGGCAGTGTCGCAGTGCTGTCTATTTTGTTGCGGTGCTAATCCCGGCCCTTCTCAGTAAATCCACCGCGAAATTGATCGGGATGGCGTAGGTGATGCCGCTTGGTTTTTCAATGACGGTCTCCTTGGTTTCCTTGATAAACACTGAATTGACCACGCCAATGACCTCCCCGCTGTCTGGGTGATAAAGGGGGCTGCCGCTGCTGCCTGGGTAGGCGGTGGCATCGAGCTGGAAAACGTCATAAGGTGATTGCAGGCGTTTGATTATCTTGGGGTTAAGTTGATTTGAACCGTCAGCGGGAGTGACGACCGGAGTAATCGCCGAGATCAGCCCGCGGTGGCTCACGGGGTGCAGCCCTAGCACTGCACCGATGGGGAATCCGGTGAACGCATAGAGTTCACCTTCCCGCACCCGGTCGGAATCGCCCAGTTTGAGTGGGACTAACGGCGTGCCGGATATTTTCAGCAAGCTCAGGTCGTGTTCCTGGTCCTCGGCGACGATGGTCAGTTCGCGCGAACTGGTGGAATTGCGCTCGCCAACAAACAGTGCCAGCGTTTCCTTGTCTGACGATGAGAGATTCCGGGCGATGACGTGTGCATTGGTCAGCACATAACTGCCGTCTCCCACCACAAAACCGGTACCCATGAATTTTCCGGGGGGGCGGCGCGTCATCTGCAGCGTGCCGATGCCTACAATGCTGGGTTTAATCCGTTCGATGGTCGTGGGTAAGGCCGTCTCCAGGCTGGCCGCGTGGGATGCCGGGATGAAAAAGGCCGCTGCCATACAGACAAGCATGCTGCTCCACACTGACCGGCCTCGTTGCCAGCGGTTAAAGTCTGTTCTTACCATAATGTCTCCTGGCAATTATTGCCATCGTAACCACAAACAGCCATCACATGCTTATTAAAGCTATCATAGCATCGTCTAATTCTGGAATCTTTAGGGATGGTTCGCTCTACTGTGCCACAAAGCGATCAAGGGAAGAGCGCAGCGAAGGGTTCCCAGTGCAAGGCATTGCGGGCGGAAAAGCGGAGTTTACACGGAGTAAATGAGCGCACGATCCCGATTTTAATGCCGCAATGCGCCCTTCAGCGCTTTGTGACATAGTAAAATTAGGAGTTTTAGGAATCACCAGTGCTTTCATGGTTAAGTTTTTTAAGGCCTTTTATGCTGTTTCCACCCTTCTAAATGTACAGTGAAATCGTAGGGTGCACCCTACATAATTATTGGCGCTTTGTCAGCGGGAGGGCCGCATGCGTTTTGCTTGTTCGCCTCACTTGAATCGGTCCGGTGGGGATCGGCGATGACTCGCATTATCACCGTGCCGATTTGGCTGGTGTTGTGCGTCAGCCTTGTTTTTTTCGGCTATGTTCAGGCGGATATAGTCGAAGGTTCTCCCGGCAACTACCGCGAACTGCTTAAAGGGCTTAGACCCGGAGACACGTTGTTGCTGGCGCCAGGCGAGTATCGGCAGGGTTTGCCAGTGCATAATCTCAACGGGGAGAAAGAGCGGCCAATAGTTATTTCTGGCCGGGAAGGTGGGCCGCATCCGGTCTTTCTTGCCAGGGCGGGGCATAATACCGTTAGTATCGTCGACGCCGGCTTTGTTACGATTCGCAATTTGGAGTTGGATGGGCAGGGTTTGCCGGTGGATGGTGTGAAGGCGGAGGGCCATGCGGAGTGGGCTCACCATATTACGCTGGAAAACCTCATCATCCGCGGCCATGACAATAACCAGCAGACAGTGGGCATATCAACAAAATGCCCCGCCTGGGGTTGGGTAATCCGCGGCAATGTCATCAGCGGCGCGGGCACTGGCATGTATCTGGGTAATTCCGACGGCAGTGATCCGTTCGTGGATGGTTTGATTGAATACAATTTTATCGCCAATACCATGGGCTATAATCTCCAGATTAAACATCAGAGGACGCGGCCAGATCTGTCCGGCATCCCCGCAGGCAAAAGCTCAACCATCATCCGCCACAATGTTTTCATCAAGGAGGAGGGTGGCGCGAAGGGTCCGATGGCGCGCCCTAATGTGTTGGTGGGCCACTGGCCGCTTGAAGGCTCCGGGTCAGAGGATAGGTATCTCATCCATGGCAATTTCTTTTATCAAAATCCCGGCGAGGCGTTATTTCAGGGCGAAGGTAATATCGCGCTGTACAATAACCTGATGGTCAATACCCATGGAGATGCGATTAATATCCAGCCCCATAACGACATTCCTCGCGCGGTGAGCGTGTTTTACAATACAGTTGTCGCCGCCGGCTCGGGGATCAAGGTGCAAACGCGAGCCGATAAGCAGGCGGGGCTTCAGCGCGTGACAGGCAACGCCATTTTTGCCGGCATCCCTTTGACGGGCGGCATTCAGGAGGCCAATGTTGTGGATAGCTTTGAAGCGGCAGCACGATATTTGGCGCACCCATTTGCTCCGCTGGGCGAACTGGACCTTTATCCCAAGCCCGGAAAAATGCAAGGCGAGCCGATACCTACAAGTGTGTTTAATGCTTTTCCCGAGTGGAATCAGGATTTCAACGGCCGCTTGCGGAAAGGAAACTTGCGTGGTGCTTATGGAGGGGAGGGCGTAAATCCGGGCTGGCGGCTGGCGGCGGCACCAATGCCGCATGATCCGAGGGGCGGGCCAGTCAAGAGGGGTTTGCCAGTCAAGCCCGCTGAGGCGCCATGAAGCCATCACATCAAGGTGTTGCGCAACAACATCGCGGCAGCTTTGCTGCATTGGGGCTTGTGTATGCCTTGTTCGTGGTCTATGGAAGCCTGGTACCGCTGGAATTCCGTCCCAAACCCTTTGCAGATGCCTGGAATGAGTTTCTTCACATTCCTTATTTGCAGCTTGGCATCGGCTCCAGAGCTGATTGGGTTGCAAATATTGTCCTCTATATTCCGCTGTCCCTGCTTGCCTTTGCTGCGGTGACGCGGAATCGTGAGGCTGCTTTTCTCCGGGCGGTAAAGGCGTTCGTGATATTTGCGGCTTGTTTGCTGCTGGCCGTTGGGGTGGAGTTTTCCCAGCTTTATTTTCCAGCCCGCACCGTCTCCAGGAACGATATTATTGCTGAGACTATCGGCATAATTATAGGAATAACTTTGTGGGGAGCGGCTTCCCGGCGGCTCTCCACGCTGTGGCAGGAGATCAAGTCCCGCGGTCCCACCGCCATGCGTGCAGGCCTGGTGTTTTACGCCCTTGCTTATCTTGCCGCCTGCTTGTTCCCCTACGACTTTGTTGTCTCCTTCGATGAGCTTTCGGCGAAGCTTGCCAGGGGCCGGGACAGCCTCTTCCTTTCACCGGGGTATTGCGCGGGTATTTTGCCCTGCATGGTAAAGTTCACCATGGAATTCATGGCGGTAATCCCGTTCGGCATACTGATTGGTGAGATGCTCAAAAAAACCCGCCGCCCCGTCACTGGAATCGCACTGACCTGTGGCGCCATCCTGGGGTTGGTCATTGAGGGTGCGCAGATCTTCCTCGGGTCTGGTATTTCGCAAGGAGTCTCCGTTCTTACTCGCGCAATGGGTGTAACCGCCGGGGCTTTTCTGTATAGCAATATCAGTCACGGTACACTCGGTTATCTTAAACCGCATGCGCGACCAATCATTATCATGATGGTGCTGCCCTACCTGGGTGTGTTGGCCATGCTCATCGGCTGGTTCAATCATCAGCCGATGAGCATGGCGGACGGATTAAACCGGCTGAATACCGTCCATTTCCTGCCCTTCTATTATCACTATTACAGCACAGAGCAGGCGGCCCTGATTAGTTTGATGCAAACCACGGCTGTATATGCGCCCATCGGACTCGGATATTGGGGATGGCTGCTGGGGATGCGCCACGGAATCTATGCCGGCAGCGCCATTACCGCCGGGATCTTGGGCGGGCTTGTGTCATTCGCCGTGGAGGCCTCAAAACTATTTCTTTCCGGAGAACATCCTGATCCCACCAACATTTGGATAGCCATAATGGCATCCGCCATGACATACAGAATAGCCGTGTGGCTGACCAAGTGGTCTGCGGGCCAGCGAGCGGCGACGGCGCGGGCGAATCAGGCCCGTAGAAGTGGCATTAAACCCGGGCAGATTTTTAGCGGGAGGGGAAAAGCAAGCGGCCCACCAATAGGTGAGTGATGGCCAAAGCAGGCCATACCATCGTCATGAGAGAAGCAAGTCCCGTTACATTGAGCGGGTTGCCTCGGATGAGTGGCCAGGCAGGCAGGGTAACCCCCCCGGGCTGGACGATAAACGCATCGAGCAACTGTATGGCAATAAAAGAGATCAGAACGGCAAGGGCTGCACCGTAAGGCTGTACCGTACTCCTGCGCTGAATAATCAGCAAGAGTATCAGCCCCATGCCCAGCCCTGCCAACACCTCTACGGAAAGAAGCCGCGCCAGAACGGGCAGCTTGAGAAAGAGCGCCGCAGCGAAGAACTTGAACGACACGGCAGCCGCAAACACGGCAACGGATGCAGGCATTTTGCGGTGGCGGGGGCTGATCAACGTCGCGGCGAACAATCCCAAACCGGCCATTTCCAGCATAAAAATCAGTATCTGCTGAAATTTGACGCGAGATAGATCGGGCGGCGCTTCCCAGAAGGGGGTGAACCCTGTATGAAGATTTCCGGCGACTAAAGAGGGGGTTTGCAGGCTCAGTTGAGATAACGCCCACAACCCGAGCAATGCAATCCCAAAATTTACCCACCAGCCTGGAAGAAACCACCGTTTGCGCCACGTGAACAAAAGAGTTCCAGGCCAGCGATGACTTTCGGTCACTCTGGCTACCAATGCGCCGGCAAATGCGCCGGCTGTGTTGGTCAGGATGTCGAGATTGGATGCGTTTCGCCCAGGCAGGAAATTTTGCAGAATCTCCATTAAAAGACTCAGCAGCAGCCCCGCCGTGGCCACCCACCACACCGCATAACGCAGCCTCATCCGAGACCGCAGAACTAATGCCAGCAAAAAACCGAAAGGAAGATAGACCAATATATTGGTAGTAATATCGGTGCGCGTCGCATAGCGCGGCCACGAAGCAATCAAAAACGCAAGAAAGTTCTCGTCCGTTACTCGCCAGGCAGTTGCGGGATAAAGGCTGCCGGCGACAAGCAGCGCAATATAACTCCACAGGGACAGCAGTAATAACGCCCGACGCCAAGAGCTGCGTGTATCGTTGGAGCGGAAAGGGCGGTTCATATCAAGTCTATTTTAAACACGGCGCGCGTAATGCTTTGAGTGTACCAAAAACGATCTGGTTCCTCTCTACTCACATCATGGGCATGTGCGGTGGCGCCCCGCGCAACATCACGATCGGATCCCGTATCCCCTGTTGAGCAGGTGCAATGCAAATCCGAACAGGCCCGCGATAAAGCCCAGGATGGCCGCATAGGCCACGGCAAGATTGACATCCGACACCCCCAGCAAACCATAACGAAAGGCGTTGACCATGTACAGAATCGGATTGGCCAGGGAGATCGACTGCCAGAACGGTGGCAACATGGCGACGGAATAGAACACGCCGCCCAGGTAGGTGAGCGGCGTCAACACGAAAGTGGGGATCACGGAAATGTCGTCGAAGCTCTTGGCGTATATCCCGTTAATGAAACCCGCCAGCGAGAACAATATGCTGGTGAGCACCAGCACCGAGCATGCGACCCACAGGCTGTGCAGCGGAATGGGCGTAAAGAACAGCGCCACTATCGTGACGGCCACGCCCACCGCCAGGCCGCGCGCCAAGCCCCCGCCGATGAAGCCAATCAAGATAAGATAATTGGGCACCGGCGCCACCAGCATTTCCTCGATGTTGTGCTGAAACTTGGCGCTGTAGAAGGACGACACCACATTGGCGTAGGAGTTGGTGATCACCGTCATCAGGATCAGTCCCGGCACGATGTATTCCATGTATTGGAAGCCGTGCACGTCGCCCACCTGGCTGCCGATCAGGCGGCCGAAGATCACGAAATACAGCGCCGTGGTGATCATCGGCGGCAGGATGGTCTGGATCCAGATGCGCGCGAAGCGCAGCACCTCCTTGACCAGGATCGCCTTGAAAGCGACATACTGCGCGTGCCCGTTCATGCCGCCTCCTCCTTGCCGCCGACCAGGCGGATAAACAACTCCTCCAGCCGGTTGGTCTTGTTGCGCAGGCTGCCCACCTCGATGCCCTGCGCGGAGAGCGCGGCGAACAGTGTATTGATATTGGCGTCGCGCGAGACCTCCACTTCCAGGGTGTGATCATCGGTGAGGGAGACTGCAAACCCGGGCAGAGCGGGCACTACGTCGAGCGGGCGCACCAGATCCAGCACCAAGGTGTGGGCGTTCATGCGGCTGAGCAACTGGCGCATGCTGGTGTTCTCGACGATTCGCCCCTGATCGATAATGGCAATGTTGCGGCACAGCCGCTCGGCCTCCTCCAGATAGTGGGTAGTGAGAATAATGGTTGTTCCAGCGGCATTGATCTCTGTGAGGAAGCTCCACATCGAGTGGCGGATCTCGATATCCACCCCCGCCGTCGGCTCGTCGAGGATCAGCAAGCGCGGCTCGTGTACCAGCGCACGGGCGATCATCAAACGCCGCTTCATCCCGCCCGAAAGCATGCGCGCCTGATCGTGGCGCCGCTCCCACAATCCAAGCTGATTCAGATAACGCTCCGCGCGCTCAGACGCCAAACGGCGCGGGATGCCGTAATACCCCGCCTGACTGACCACAATCTCCATCACCGGCTCGAAGATATTGAAATTGAACTCCTGCGGCACCAGCCCGATGCACGCCTTGGCGGCCGCCAGATCGGTGTCGATGTCATGACCGAATACCTGCACCGTGCCGCTGGTCTTGTTGACCAGTGAAGCAACAATGCCGATGGTCGTGGACTTACCCGCGCCATTGGGCCCCAACAGCGCAAAAAAATCCCCCGGCGCCACCTCCAGGTCGATGCCGTGCAGGGCGGTAATGCCGTTCTTGTAGACCTTGGTGAGATTGTGCAGGGAAAGGGCTGGGGTCATGGTGATGAGTTTATGGTTAATGAAAGAGGGGCGTAGTGTAGCATGGGCTGGGGTGATTGCCCGGATGTATCAGAAGGGGATGGCATCATTAAAGTGTTGTAACATGCCGAATTATATGTAAATAGTTATTGTCGCGGGGGCTGTTTGTTGGCCTGTTAGTCCAGCAGTAATGCCCCCTTTTTCTGGGAGGAAGGGTTGTGTAAATAGTATTGCATTGGGTGTATTTTTTGAGTTAGAGTTAGCTAGATATAGCTAAGCTAAGGAGATTGATATGTTAACGGTAAATATGCACGACGCCAAATCCCAGCTTTCAAAGCTGGTGGAGCAAGCCTTGTCCGGGGAGGATGTGGTGATTGCAAAAGCAGGGATCCCCGCCGTCAGGTTGGTGCCTGTTCAGAGGAACCAGGCTGAACGGAAGCCCGGGCGATTCAAGGGAAAAGTTACCCTTGCGCCGGATTTTGACGAAACACCAGAGGAAGTTATCGCGGCATTCGAGGGGCGCGCTTGATGAAGCGGCTGCTGTTAGATACGCATACCTTCTTATGGTGGTTGGCCGATGATCCGGCGCTTGGGAGCCGGGCGCGGAAGGAAATCGGCAAGGGTGACAACCTGGTTTTCATCAGTGCTGTTTCGGTTTGGGAGATAGCGATCAAACGAGCACTCGGAAAACTGAATGCCCCAGATGGTATTGAGGAGGCGGTCGAGGATGAGCGGTTCATCGGTTTGCCGGTGAGCTTGCATCACGCCACCCGCGCCGGCGCGCTCCCGCCGCATCATCGTGACCCGTTCGACCGGATGCTGATCGCTCAGGCGCAGACGGAAAACTTGATTCTGGTGACCGGCGATGGGATGTTTGAGCGGTATGGGATCGAAGTGCTGAGCATGAGCAAGTGAGAAGAAGGTAACTGTATACGCAGCCAAGTTGGGTAGGCACGGCTTTATTGTGTCTGTGCGAGCTAATACAGCGTGGGCATAAAAACCTGCCCACCCGGCTGAAAAAAGAGATCGCCAAATAAATATGACGCTCCCGATCCTATATTCATTCCGCCGCTGTCCTTACGCAATGAGGGCAAGAATGGCGATTAAATATAGCAATGTGGCTGTTGAGATCAGGGAGGTTGTGTTGCGTGATATGCCGCAAGATATGCTTTTGCAGTCGAGCAAAGGGACGGTGCCTGTGCTTGTCCTGCCTGATGGTGCGGTGATAGACGAAAGCTGGGATATCATGAAATGGGCATTGTCAATCAATGACCCCGATGATTGGCTGTGCCGGAATCATGCGCATCTGCTAAAAGAGGCGGAGAATCTCGTGCATGAAAATGACTTTGATTTCAAAGTTCATCTCGATCGTTATAAATATTCAGTGCGTTATCCAGATTTCCCTATGGAGTATTACCGGGAACAAGGAGAGGTTTTTATTGGCGTGCTAGAAGCCCGGCTACAGCAGCATGCTTATGTGGTTTGTGACCGCATTACGGTTGCCGATATTGCAGTTGCGCCCTTTGTGCGGCAATTTTCTCTGGTGGACATGCCGTGGTTTGCCCGGTCGCCATATGCGCATGTGAAAGCATGGTTGGATAATTTGACATCTTCGCCTTTATTTGAAGGCGCGATGAAAAAATATGCTCCGTGGGCGCCTGGCTCCAGCATTGTTGTGTTTCCGTGATTGTACGGCGCCACAAAGCGCTGGAATGCTATTTCACAGGGTATCAATGAGTGGAACGTATTGGGTTGAATGGTTTGATCCCACGCAATACGTTTTGCGATAGCCGAAGCCTATTTGCTAGGCGGTACATATCCCTCCGGCGCCGCAGAACCCCCGCCGAAAAAGAATTTTTCCATCTCGCCCTGAAGGAATTGGCGCGCCTTGGTGTCTACCAGTGCGAGGCGGTATTCGTTGATGAGCATGGTCTGGTGTTTCAGCCACATCTGCCAGGCTTCCTTGGAGACGTTTTCAAAGATTCGTTTGCCCAACTCGCCGGGGTAAGGAGGGAGGGCCAGGCCTTCGGCCTCTTTGTCGAGTTTGATGCAGTGAACAGTGCGGGTCATGCGTGATTGTCTCCTGATAATTGTGTCAATAAACGCTGGACGGGCGCGGCCAGTCCCAGTGCTTTGGGGGATGCGGGATTGTACCAAATGGCGTTGCGCCCCTCCATGATGCCGTTTATTTCACGCGCACGGGCGTGAACCGGCGTGATGTCGAGGTGAAAATGGCTGAAGGTGTGGCGCAGCGCTGGCCATGTCTCGCTGGCGGTGATGCGGTAGCCGAGATGCCGCACGCACCATGTCTCGATGTCCTCATCGGCTGGGCATTCGGGAAAGCTCCACAACCCACCCCAAATGCCCGCCGGTGGGCGCTGTACCAGCAATATACCATCACGTGAGTCGCGCAGCATGAGCAGGGTGATGGCGCGTACTGGCAGGGCTTTGCGTGGCTTGGGGGTAGGGAAATCGGCCATCCGGCCTTGCGCATACGCGGTACAGCCGTCATGAAGCGGGCACCATACACAGGCAGGGGCGGCACGCGTGCAGAGCGTGGCGCCGAGGTCCATGATCGCCTGGGTGTAGTGCGCTACCCGCTGTGCAGGGGTGTGTTGCTCCGCCATTGCCCAAAGTCTTTGTTCGACATCCTGCTTGCCCGGCCAGCCCTCGATAGCGTGAAAACGGCTTAACACCCGCTTTACATTACCGTCGAGGATGGCGTGGCGCTGGTTGGATGAGAGTGCCAGGATGGCGGCGGCGGTGGAGCGGCCGATGCCTGGCAGTGTCTGCACGGCGGTGATATCAAGAGGGAACTTTCCTCCATGCTGCTCGTGAAGTATTCCGGCCGCACGGTGCAGGTTGCGGGCGCGAGCGTAATAACCCAGGCCTGTCCACAGGTGCAGCACCTCGTCCAGCGGCGCGGCGGCAAGCGCCGTGATATCAGGAAATCGCGCCATAAAGCGTTGAAAATAGGGGATGACGGTGGCGACCTGGGTCTGTTGCAGCATCACCTCGGAAACCCATACACGGTAGGGTGTGGGGTTGTGCTGCCAGGGCAGGTCCTTGCGCCCGTGGGCATCGAACCATGCCAGCAGGCGATTACTGAATTGCGGGGTTTTCATGGTGTTGCGGCGTTATCTCAGTGTGCTAGTGTGTGCTATGCTAATATTTTTAGACGAGTCTTGCGCTCATAAAAGTGCCAATGGCGACAATCGAACAGCAGGACATCTGGATCAAGGGCAATGAAGGCCCTCCCTGTGAAGGGGTGTTTTCTTCCACCGCCTATGACCAGCGCGACCGTTTTGTCAGGGCGGCCAAGGCTTGGGGGATATCGTGGGCGCTGTCGGTGCTCTCGCTGATTACGTTTATCCCCATTGCGCATGTGATAGCGGCGGTAGGCTTTTTTATCGCCGGGCCTGTTGTAGGCTATTCAAAATACCACACATTGTCCACTGCCAATAATGCGACGGGCACATGCCCCACATGCCGGCAGGCAATCACGATTGCCGTACAACCGGCGGATAAATTGCCATTATGGACGTATTGCCCTTCGTGCAGTGCGCCCATACATCTGTTTTCAAAATCGAAAGAAGTTTGATCTAAATCAAAGTAGAGTTCCGCCGGAGAAATTACAATATGCGTGGTGTATTTGCCATTTTCATTTTAACTATTCTGATCTTGAGCTTTACCGCAATGGTCTTTACCGGATTGTATGCGCTTGGTGTCATTGGCCCGGACAGATAATCTTCCGGGAACCCTTGATTTATGGTGTGCTGGGTGTGATGATCACAAGACACTTTCCATTCCATTGTGTGGTGTGTGCGGCCTGGTCTCTGTTGCATTTAAAGGGAGAAAAAACCATGAAAGCCTATTGTGTAGTCGTTGCAGACGGGACGCGCGCCCGCTTTTTTACCCTGGAACCGGCAGCTCTTCCCACGGGGGAGGCGGGGCCTAACCTGGTGGAGCATGAGGACTTGATCAGCACCGAAAAGGAAGTCCCGGGCACGGAGATGTGGACCGATACCAAGTCGGCTCGCGGCGGCTCGCGGCCCGGTGCGCCCGCCTACGGTTATGATGACCAGCGAGACCGTCACAAAGACGAATTCGAGAGGCGCTTTGCTCAGCGGATAACCGAGGAGGCCATCCGTGTGGCGCAGCAACAGAAGGCGGCGCATCTTGTTCTGGTTGCGGAGGCACGTATGCTGGGCTTCCTGCGGGATGCGCTCGATGTGCCCGCCCGTGCGAGTTTCGAGGTGCATGAACTGGCCAAGGATATGACCAAGCTAACGTCCGGTGAGTTGCATGAGCATCTGGCGGGGGCGAATATGTTGCCTGCAAGGCAGGGTGCCCCAGGCTGGGTGCCACGCGCGCAGTGATGGAAGATTGGAGCGGGTGATGGGAATCGAACCCACGCTATCAGCTTGGGAAGCTGAAGTTCTACCATTGAACTACACCCGCTCAGGCAGTTGAGCATTTTCACGTGTTTTATCGTTTTGGTCAATCTTTCCGTAACCTTTACACATAAATGACAGGGCGGGCTCAAGCCCGCCCTTGCGGTACAATCCTAAAAACGGCAGTTGGAGCCTACTGCAAATGCCTAATGCACCGAATCTGCGCGAGAAAATCGCAAATCTGTCCTCACCGTAACGCATGGCTACAGCGGCGGAATATTTTGCGATTTTCTCGCCCATCTCCAGCACCTTAGTCATTCTCGCTACAGCCCCAACTACCGTTTTTAGGATAATTCAACACCATGGAAATTTTCGTCAACGGCGCGGCGCGCCAGGTGCCGGATAGTTACAGCGTCGCCGACTTGGTCGAAGCAATGGCTTTGACCGGTAAACGTATTGCCGTGGAAATCAACTTCGACATTGTGCCACGCAGCGCACATGCGGCGCGCCACTTGGAGGCGGGTGACCGGGTAGAGATCGTCCATGCCATCGGCGGCGGTTAGAACCCGCTTAAGATCTCGCTGAAGGGCGCATCGCGGCGTTCACCCCTCAAGGGGGTACCGAGGAAAAGCGAACGAAAAATGCTCACATACTTTGTGTATGCTCCGCTTTTACATTTGCTTTTGCCTTGCACTGGGAACCCTTCGCTGCGCTCTTCCCTTGATCGAGATCTTAAACAGGTTCTTAGTCCGCGCACGCTATTCGCGCTATAATTTTATCCAACTTTATCCAGTGAGGCGCGTTTGCGCTGTATCACTCACAGCTTAGGATTTCATCATGTCACAACCTATCACTTCAGCCGACCCCTTAGTCATTGCGGGCGTCGCCTATCACTCCCGCCTGTTGGTGGGTACGGGCAAATACCGCGATCTCGACGAGACACGCCGCGCCACCGAAGCGAGCGGGGCGCAGATCGTTACTGTGGCGGTGCGTCGCACCAACATTGGACAGACCCCCGGCGAACCCAATTTGCTGGATGTGCTGCCGCCGGATAAATATACCCTGCTGCCCAATACCGCCGGGTGCTACACAGCCGATGATGCGATCCGCACCTGTCGGCTGGCGCGTGAATTGCTAGATGGCCACGATCTGGTCAAGCTGGAGGTGCTGGGCGATCAGAAAACGCTTTTTCCGGATATCGCTGAAACATTCAAGGCCGCCGATGTGTTGATCAAGGATGGCTTCAAGGTGATGGTCTACACCAATGACGATCCCATCGCCGCCAAGCGCTTCGAGGAGATGGGTTGTGTCGCGGTGATGCCGCTTGCCGCACCTATCGGCTCCGGGTTGGGTATCCGCAATCCGTACAACATCCGCATCATCATCGAGAATGCCAGGGTGCCGATCCTGGTTGACGCCGGCGTTGGCACTGCCTCCGATGCGGCGATTGCCATGGAGCTGGGCTGCGATGGCGTGCTCATGAACACGGCGATTGCCTGCGCCAAAGACCCGGTGCTAATGGCCTCGGCCATGAAAAAGGCCATTGAGGCGGGGCGTGAGGCCTATCGCGCCGGGCGCATGCCGCGTAAGCTCTATGCAAGTGCATCGTCGCCTTTGGACGGGACGTTTTTTTAAGGAATCTCTGACTTATTCAGAGATTCCGGCGGCACACGGATGTGCTTTCCTAAGCACTGTAATATTTCTGTAATACTTCATCTGGTAAATTGTCACGATTTTTGGCGTAGCAATGCAAGTTGGGCCAAGCGAAGCGGACCCAACATTTAGTTTTGATAAACCACGTGGTCAGCAAGCTATAAAAAATAAAAATGAATGAGGCCGATCTAAAACAGCCCGATCTCTATATCAACCGCGACCTGAGCCTGCTCCAGTTCAACTGGCGCGTGCTTGAACAGGCCAGGGATGAAACCGTGCCGCTGCTGGAGCGTCTGCGCTTTCTATGCATTTTCAGCAACAACCTGGACGAGTTGTTCGAGACGCGGGTGGCGGGACTGACGCAGTGGGCGGCGCTGGAGTCAGCGCAGGCCGGGCCGGACAATATCACCCCGCTGGATGCCCTGAAGCAGATCCGTGCTGAAGTGCGTGTGCTGGTAGAGGAGCAGTACCGGCTGCTCAATGAGGTGCTGACGCCCCAGCTCGCTGCCGAAAACATCCGCTTTGTGCGGCGTACCCACTGGAACGCCAAGCAGAAGCGCTGGGTAAAGCGCTTTTTCGAGAACGAATTGCTGCCGGTGCTGAGTCCTCTTGGCCTCGATCCCTCGCACCCCTTTCCCAACATTCTCAACAAGAGCCTGAATTTCATAGTCTCGCTTACCGGTAAGGATGCCTTCGGGCGTAGCGGGGAGGTGGCGGTGCTGCAGGCGCCGCGCGCCTTGCCGCGCCTGATCCAGATACCGGAAGAGTATGCGGGCGGTCCACACGATTTTGTGTTTCTTACCTCCATCATCCACGCGCACGTCAAGGATCTGTTTCCCGGCATGAAGGTGACGGGCTCTTACCAGTTCCGCGTCACGCGCAACAGCGAGCTGTTTGTGGACAAGGAGGAAATCGATGATCTGCTGCGAGCGGTGGAGGGCGAGCTGCCCTCGCGCCGTTACGGCGAGGCGGTGCGGCTGGAGGTGGCCGACAATTGTCCCCCTGAGATGGCCGCCTACCTGCTCGATCAATTCGAGCTGACGCAGGATGACCTCTATCAGGTCAACGGCCCGGTGAACCTGGCGCGCCTTATGACCATCCCCGATATAGTGGACAGGCCGGAGCTGAAATATCCGCCCTTCACGCCGGGGCTGCCTGGGCGGCTGAAGCGCAGCACCAACATCTTCCAGACCCTGCGTCATGGTGATGTGCTGCTGCATCATCCCTATGAATCCTTTGCGCCCGTGATTGATTTCGTTCGCCAGGCCGCCGCCGACCCCCATGTGCTGGCCATCAAGCAGACCCTCTACCGCACCGGGCGCGATTCAGTGCTGGTCGATGCCCTGGTGGAGGCGGCTCGTGCCGGCAAGGAAGTCACTGTAGTGATCGAATTACTGGCGCGCATGGACGAAGAGACCAACATCAATATGGCGACTCAGTTGCAAGAGGCGGGCGCCCATGTGGTGTATGGCGTGGTGGGCTATAAGACCCACGCCAAGATGATTCTGGTGGTGCGCCGCGAAGAAGATGGCCTGCGTCACTATGTGCATCTGGGTACCGGCAATTATCATGCCCGCACGGCGAGGTCGTACACCGATTTCGGCCTGTTTACCCGCAATGAAGTCATCGGCGAGGATGTCCATAAAATCTTCCTGCAACTCACCAGCCTGGGACGCATCACGAAACTAAACAGATTGTTGCAGGCGCCTTTTACGCTGCACAAGGAATTGCTGGAAAAGATCGAGCGCGAGACTGAGTATGCCCGTCGCGGACGCACTGCGCGCATCATCGCAAAGATGAATGCCCTGATCGAGCCGAACATTATCCGGGCGCTTTATCGTGCATCCCAGGCCGGGGTGAAAGTTGATCTGATCGTGCGTGGCGTATGCTGCCTGAGGCCGGGAATACCAGGCGTTTCCGAAAACATTCAGGTGCGCTCCATCGTGGGCCGTTTTCTGGAGCACTCGCGGGTCTATTATTTTTATCACAACGGCGAGCCAGAGGTGTTTTGCGCCAGCGCCGACTGGATGGATCGCAACTTTTTCCGGCGCGTGGAAGTGTGTTTTCCCATCGAAGCCAAGACGCTCAAAAAACGCATCATACAGGAGGCATTGATGATGTGCCTGGGTGACAATGTGCAAGCGTGGCTGCTGCAAAGCGACGGGCGTTACGAGAAGATCGCGCTGGAAAACCAGCAGCCATACTCGGCTCAACTTGCCCTGCTGGAAAAATTGGCGGATGGCGCTCCGCAATAGACTCATCCATGAGCTCGGAAGAAAAAGCGCCTATCGTTTGAATTCAGCAGTGGCCTGTAAGAGTTGCCCACAGTAGCGAATGGTTAACCCAATACGATGTACCGATCACTATTGCAGCGACGGCTAGACCAAATGGGAGAAAATAGTCCGTGACGTAGCTTCTGTTGAGGAATACGTGAGCGCACGACCGTATAGCCTCTAGCCAAAAAGGTCGGACGTCGATTTGAAAGCTACCATTCTCCAATCCAGAGCGATCTCGACGTGCGACGGCGGTAACTTCCCTTTTCCAAGCAGATAACTTTTTCATCTGCCTAAAGTCATAGTCGCCAGCGTATTCGTCAACGCCGGGGAACGCCCGCTTCTTAAGGGCATCGACTTTCTGAAAAGTTAATTCGCACAGCTTGTCGTAGAACGTTTTTTGTATATTTAGATCTGGCTCTTGCCGAAAGTACTGGTAGTACCTGAAGAGATAATAGAAGTGAGATAGCCAAATAAAGTCTATAATTGCCTTTGGGTTCTTGAATGATATTTGTGCGCCCAGCATGGAAATTGAATCAAACTTTGCTTCTGCGCATGTAACGAAGATAAGCGCCAGGCTGGTTATCATAAGGTTGCGCCGTTGCCGAAGCAAACCCGGTGACAGGTCGTGAGCTCTTTCCGATTCAGCCATTTGCAATCTCTCTATTGATTGGGTCTACCGTCTTTTCACCAGGAACAACCCCATCGCCAGTGCCAATGCCAGCAGCACCACCACAGGCAAATTTCCCACCCGCACATAGGGCGTTGCGCCACTCATGGGCTGTATTGTGGCGGTGAGTGTATAGGTCTTGAATTGCGGCGCGACGGCAAGCTGCTTTCCATCGGGGCCGATGATGGCGGTGATGCCGGTGTTGGTGGCGCGCAGCAGGGGACGGCCTGTTTCCAGGGCGCGCATGCGGGTGATTTGCAGGTGTTGCAACGGGCCGATGGAGTGGCCAAACCAGGCGTCGTTACTGACATTGACCAGCAATGTGGCAGCGGGCAACTGGCGAATCACCTCTTCGCCGAACACGGCCTCGTAGCAAATCGAGATACCCGCTTTCTGTCCCGCAACGCTCAGCGGCTGCTGATCCAGGCCGCCCTTGCTGAAATCCGACATCGGCACCTGGAGAAAATCGACGACGCTCGCCAGCGCGCTTTTCATGGGCAGGTATTCCGTGAACGGCACCAGGTGATGCTTGTGGTAAAACGCCTGATGGCTGCCGAGGCTGGTCATGCTGTTGTAATAGCGTTGCGTGCGCATATCCATGACCGGCACGCCAATCAACATGTCAGCATGATGTTCGCGCGCCTCCTCGGCCAGCGCACCAAGAAACTCCTCCGCCTCGTGGTAAAACACCGGCATGGCGGTTTCCGGCCAGATGATGAGGTTACTGTCCCAATGCTCGCGTGTCATGCGCAGATAAAGTTCCAGGGTGGGGTCTCTGACATCCGGCGTCCATTTGATGTCCTGCGGTATATTGCCCTGGATCAGGCTCACTTTCAGCGGTGTCCCCGCCGGCTGGGTCCACTGCTGCATGCCTAGCAACCCTGCTGTGATCCATAACGCCAGCAACACGGCGATATGTTTTAGCCTGTGCCACACGCCACCTTTATCCAGCGCCACTGCCAGTAATAATCCGGCGCTGAACGCTGTTGCCCAGGAGACACCATACACACCCAGCACTGGCGCCAGACCGGCGAGAGGGGTGTCGATCTGGCTATAGCCGAGATTCAGCCACGGAAAGCCGGTGAGAAACCAGCTGCGCACCCATTCAAAGAAGGTCCAGCCCGCGGGGAAGATCAGCAGCAGTTTGACGCGCAAGGCGGCGGGGGTTGACGCGGGATAAAAACGGGTGACAAAGTAACCGAAGAGGGCGGGAAACCACGCCAGCACGATGACGAACAGCGTCATCAGGAATACCGACAAGGGAAGGCTTACGCCGCCGAATTCGTAGATGCTGACATAGATCCATGTCACGCCGGTGCCGAACATGCCCAGGCCGAACAGCAGGCCACGCCACAGCGCGCGCCGTGGCAATACGTTGAGCCATAAGGCGAAGAGCACGGCGGGGATGATAACCGCCAGCGGGAAGATCCCGAAAGGGGCGAATGCCAGCGGCAGTAACGCCCCGGCCAGCAGGGCCAGCAGGTCGCCGCGCCAGTTGGCCGTGGCCTGTGTTTTGCTGGTGAATAAAGGCCTCAAGCGATCGTCCCTACGCTTGCCGCATCAATCATCCTAGAAACGGCAGTTGGACGGGGTGGAGTGTGCGGTTTTCGGGGTGCAGGGCAAGGCGCAACGACGCGGAATGGTTGTTCCATTCCAAGGAGTTGCAACGCTGCCAATCGTGCAATCCGCCCCGTAGCGGACCCACCAAACAGGTGAGCCGGCAGAGCATGACAAAACCTATTTAAGAACATAGGTTAATTACCCAAAGCAGCGGTCAACTGCCGTTTCTGGGATCGGACAGCGCGGGCTGCTCAATCTCATCTTCTTGGGAGCGCATGGTTACTTGCAGCAGGTGAATGCGGCGGTTGTCGGCGTGCAGCACCTTGAAGCGGAAGCGCCCGATGGACAGCGCCTCGCCGCGGCGCGGCACCTTGCCGAAGTCATGTACCACCAGGCCGCCAATGGTGTCGAACTCTTCATCGCTGAAATCGCTTCCGAAATAGCTATTGAATTCGTCGATAGGCGTCAGCGCCTTCACCGTATAATTGAAGTCGCTGTGTTTTTTGATATAGGCATCTTCGTCAATATCATGCTCATCGGCGATCTCGCCGACGATTTGTTCCAGCACATCTTCGATGGTCACGAGGCCAGACACGCCGCCGTATTCATCCACGACGATGGCCATGTGATTGCGGCTGGCACGGAATTCCTTGAGCAGCACATTGAGGCGCTTGCTCTCCGGGATAAACACCGCCGGGCGCAGGATGTCGCGCACGTTGAAAACCGTGTGCCGTCCGGTGACGAAGTAACCCAGCAGGTCTTTCGCCAGCAGAATGCCGATCACTTCGTCGCGGCTATCGCCGATAACCGGGAAGCGCGAGTGCTCGGATTCGGTGATAACTGGAAGGATTTCCTGCAACGCGGCGTCACGATCCACCACCACCATCTGCGCCCGTGGCACCATGATGTCACGCACCTGCATTTCCGATACCTGCAGCACACCCTCGATCATCGCCAGCGCGTCGGAATCCAGCAACTGGCGCTGCTGCGCATCGCGCAACAGCTCGATGAGCTGTTCACGGTCCTTGGGTTCGCCCAGCAATACGTGGCTCAGCCTTTCAAGCCAGGAGCGTTGCGCTGGGCCGTTGGTAGATCGGCCTTCGTTCATGTGTTGTCCATAGGATTAAAAAATTTGTTCAATGCTCTACTCTTAGAGCCTGTTCACGATCTCGCTGCAGGGCGCATCGCGGCGTTAAAAGTGGTCTCAAAATGCTCACATACTCCGTGTATGCTCCGCTTTTTCGGCCACTTTTGCCTTGCGCTGGGAACCCTTCGCTGCGCTCTTCCCTTGATCGAGATCGTGAACAGGCTCTTATGATGCCCGATAGGGGTCAGGAAAACCCAGTCGCGCCAGGATGTCTGTTTCCAGCGCCTCCATGGCCTGTGCCTCTTGCTCTTCCGTATGATCATACCCCAACAGGTGCAGTACGCCATGCACAACCATGTGCGCCCAGTGGGCGAGGGTTTCCTTGTGTTGTTCGTGTGCTTCGCGCTCAACGACTGGCGCGCAAATCACAATATCACCCAGCAAGGGCACGGGCAGCAGGCTGGCGTCCTCGATGGCGAATGACAGCACATTGGTGGACCCCTGTTTGTGGCGATATGTTTCGTTGAGCGCCGTACCTTCTTCGTTCCCGACGATGCGCACCGTCAGCTGGCCTTCCTCGCGCCGCCCCGCCAGCGCCGCATGTGCCCAGAGGGTAATCTGATCCGGCGATGGCATGGCATCATCCTGGTTCAATTCAGGTCCGTACTGGACATCCACCTCAATGCTCATCTATTCAGCCATACCCGTAAAGGGAGCGATGCCGCTTTCTTCTTTCGATTTGCTTTCAAACGACTCATAAGCGGACACGATGCGCTGCACCAGCGGATGGCGTACCACGTCTCTCGCCTGAAAGAAGGTGAAGCTGATGCCCTCGACATCGCGCAGCACGTCGATGGCGTGGCGTAACCCGGACTGGCGCGGGCGCGGCAAGTCGGTCTGCGTGATATCGCCGGTGATCACCGCAACCGAACCAAAACCGATGCGCGTGAGAAACATCTTCATCTGCTCTGCCGTGGTGTTTTGCGCCTCGTCGAGGATGATGAATGACTCATTCAGCGTGCGCCCGCGCATGTAAGCGAGCGGTGCGATTTCTATCACGTTGCGCTCGATCAGTTTGGCGACGCGCTCAAACCCTAGCATTTCATACAGCGCATCATAGAGGGGGCGCAGATAGGGGTCGATTTTCTGCGCCAGGTCACCCGGCAAAAAGCCCAGCCGCTCGCCGGCCTCCACCGCCGGGCGCGTCAGCAGCACACGCCGCACCTTCTCCTGCTCTAGCGCCGCAACGGCGCACGCCACCGCCAGATAGGTTTTACCCGTGCCCGCCGGGCCGATGCCAAAATTTATGTCGTGTGCCAGGATATTTTTTATATAGCGTTGCTGATTGTAACCGCGTCCTTTGATCACGCCGCGCGGAATACGCAGGTTTGCGTCGGCAAGCGATGGATCCGGCGAGCCCGTTAGAGCATCCAGTCCTGCTTCTTGCAGAAACAGATGCACTCGCGCCGGCGTGAGCGCGGCCTGCGCCGTTTCACCATAGAGGCTCTGGAGCAGTTCTTCGGCGGTATGCACTGCCGCCGCAGCATCACCGATCACTCGGAACGCATGCCCGCGGTTGTTGATTTCGACACCCAGACGGCGTTCGATCTGTCGCAGGTGCTCATCAAATTGGCCGCAGAGATTGACGAGGCGCTGATTGTCCGCCGGTTCGAGCGTGAAATCAGAAGAATGAGGTTGATCGTTCAAAATGGGCAGGTATATAAGCGTTCTTAACAATGGATATGATCGGATATTGTGTATTTTACACTGATAATGCCGTCTGTTGACGAATTATCAAGCGCATTTCGCCGTGACGCTCTCTACCAGCTCACCGCGTAGTGAGCTTGCCAATGCCTCGGTAATGCGCACATCAACAAACTGTCCGATCAGCGCGGCATCGCCTGCAAAATGCACCGCGCGGTTGTTCTCCACGCAGCCGGAGATCGAGCCATCGGGGTTGAAGCGCTCTACCAGTACGCGTTGCACAGTGCCAAGCATGGCGTGAGCGATGCTTGCTGAGTGCTCGTTGATACGGGCCTGGAGCCGTGCCAGCCTCGCCTGTTTGACTTCCATCGGCACATCGTCGGGCAGGCTTGCCGCTGGAGTGCCGGGGCGCGGGCTGTAGACGAAGCTGAAGGAGCGGTCGAACCCGACTTCTTCGATGAGATTCATGGTGGCTTCAAAGTCCGCGTCGCTCTCGCCGGGGAAGCCGATAATGAAATCCGATGATATGCAGATGCCGGGCCGCAATGCACGCAGGCGGCGGATCTTGGCTTTGTATTCTTCCACTGTATAACCGCGCTTCATCAGCGCCAGGATGCGATCGGAACCGCTCTGCACCGGCAGATGCACGTGGTCCACCAGCTGCGCTACCGAGCCGTAGGCCTCGATCAGGCTGTCTGAAAATTCCGCCGGGTGCGATGTCGTGTAACGGATGCGCTCTATGCCGTCAATCGCGGCGACGTAATCGATCAGCAGTGCAAGATCCGCATCAAAGCCATCGTGCATGCGCCCGCGGTAGGCGTTGACGTTCTGGCCGAGCAGCGTCACCTCGCACACTCCCTGTTCCGCCAGCAAGCCGACCTCGTTGAGAACATCATCGAACGGGCGGCTGACCTCCTCGCCGCGCGTGTAGGGCACCACGCAGAAGGTGCAATATTTGCTGCATCCTTCCATGATCGAGACGAAGGCGGTAGGGCCTTCCGCACGGGGAGGGGGCAGGCGGTCGAATTTTTCGATTTCAGGGAAGGTGATGTCCATCGACCGTGTACGCTTGTTCTCCACCTCGTCCAGCAATGCGGGCAGGCGATGCAATGTCTGCGGACCAAACACGATATCGACATAGGGCGCGCGCTTGAAAATGGTCTCGCCCTCCTGGCTTGCCACACACCCGCCAACACCGATCACCAGGCCCGGCCGGTTTTTTTTCCACTCGCGCCACCACCCCAGTTGCGAGAACACTTTCTCCTGCGCCTTCTCGCGCACCGAGCAGGTGTTGAGCAGCAGCACATCCGCTTCTTCGGGTATGGTGGTCAGTTCCAGCCCATGCGATGCCTTCAGCACGTCCGCCATTTTGGAGGAATCGTACTCGTTCATCTGGCAGCCAAAGGTTTTGATGTAAAGCTTGCGTCCCATGATAAAGCGCCTGTTAAGACTTATAAAACGATGGCATAAGCTACTACTTTTACAGAAAAATTTCCAGTTGTGCTGGTCTGGTCGAATTGCCTCAAGATAAAAGTTACCCAAGGTAGTCAGGAAAAGGGATCGTTGCCTCAAGTTAAAGGTTACCGAAACAACAAGGGTAATCTG
>LNFM01000284.1_pt1 | contig 137687 bp, 144 predicted proteins | sample 596031 | NCBI WGS metagenome assembly LNFM01 (sample SAMN04254537, study PRJNA301005) | activated carbon metagenome | isolation source: dual media filters at the Ann Arbor, Michigan drinking water treatment plant | place: USA: Ann Arbor
GCGCGCGCGTGACGCCGCCGAAGACAAACTCACGAAGTCTCGACTGACCGTATCCGCCCATGACGATGAGATCGGCGCCGATATGGCGCGCTTCCTCCAAGAGAGCGTCCTCTGGGGAACGTCCGAGCCCGTCTGCATTGCGCAGTTCCACCTCAACGCCGCGACGCGCGAGATGTCTGCAAATGTCGCGTCCGGGGGCTGCCCCATCACCGTTAGGCTTGGCGTCGACCGTCACCACGACGACATGCTCGGCGTCCTGCAGAAATACCGCGGCGTCGGCCAGTGCGCGCGCGGCCTCGCGCTTGGATTTCCAGGCCACCATGATCCGCTTGCCCAGCGTGTCGGCCGCCCAATTCGGCGGCACCAGCAGCACGGGACGTCCTGAACTGAACAACGCGCCCTCGAAAGCGGCGTGCGCCAAGGGGCTGTCCGGCCGCTGCATCAGCGTCAGGTCGGCGTGCATGGCGTGCTGCGCGACGGTCGATTCTACGGTTCCAAGTACGACTTCGGCCTGTCGCACTTCCGCCCCAGCATCAAGGCGAGCGGCGCTCGCCTTGATGGAACTGAGTTCGGCGGCGGACGCTTCGCGAAAATCATCAATGAGCTTGGCCCACAAATTCCCCGCCACATAGAGTTCGCCGCCCGCCGCCTCCGGCAGGTGCGCCAAATGCAGCGCGGCGATGTGCGCTTTTCGACGCCGTGACAGCACGTTTGCGGCGTTCATGACGCCTTGTTCATCGGCGCCCGTCAGAACGGCCAGTATGTCTATCGGCGTCATGGCTGCCTCCATGTTTGTTTCTGGCAGCCGCGCGCGCGATATGTTTTGATTTGAAGCAAGTCCGACACGCAAACGCGCGCGGGCGCGCAGCGATGCGGGCGGACTTGCCTGACGGGATTGAGAGCGCTCAAGAGCATCTGGGCGCGATCAACGCATATGGCGCTCGCCGCTTCGGAGCCTTCCATGACAACGCGCGATCTCGACGCACTGTTTGCGCCCAAGGCGATCGCACTTCTGGGCGCCAGCAACAGACCAGGTTCTGTTGGGGCCGTCATTGCCCGCAATCTGATGAGCGGCGCCTTCGCGGGTTTCGTATGATGGTCAACCCGCGTGAACTTTTTGCGCCCACGCGGAGACGCCGGCGCTGCGATCGCTGTTGGCGCGCATCGCGCTCAACCAGAACCTCGTGATCAAGGTGCGCGACAATTGGTCAGCCTTGGCCGCCTGATCAGCTTTTTCATGGCCGCACAGGAAGTCCTACTTATCGAACAACACGCCCTTTCTGCTCGACGCCTCGCTCGGTCTCATCAATCTCGAGCAAAGCGAGATCATCAAGATATTTTCGGTGGCGGCGGTCATGTTCTTGCCGCCCGCTCTGGTGGCGTCGATCTATGGCATGAATTTCGACGTGATGCCCGAATTGCGATGGCCGCTGGGTTATCCGTTCGCGGTCGTCATCATGCTTGCCTCCACGGTCGTGCCGTACCTCTATTTCAAACGGCGCGGATGGCTTTGATTGCGAGGGCGCGCCGAAAACGCATCAAGGCTCGCCGAGCGCTAGAAATGTTCGTCGCGGATGATTTCGACGTCGGAGATGACGACAATTCCGGCGAAATCCTCCAGCAGCTTTTGCGACGCGTCCACGATGCGCGCGGCGGCGGCCTCATTGGCGATGACGATGATCATCACATTGCGGAACACGTCGGAAAGGCGCCCTTCGCCGCGGACGCCGCGATTGCCCTTGCCGGAGACGTCGGAGATAACCGTGTAGCCCTTGGCGCCTTCGGCTTCTATCATGTCGAGCATGGCGGGCGCGCGCGCCGCTTCGACGATGATCTCAACCCGCTTCTTACGATGCAGTTGCGACATGGATCGCTCCCTCTCTCAAAGGCGTCATAAACCGGCCATCCATTGCGCGGCGGCGTAATAGAGCGGGATGCCCGCCAGCAAGTTGAATGGGAATGTCACCGCCAACGACAGCGTGACATAAATTGCCGGATTGGCCTGCGGCAAGGATATGCGCATCGCAGCAGGAACGACGATGTAGGACGCGCTTGCCGCCAGCACCGCAACGAGCGTGACGCCGCCCACCGACAATCCGAGCAGCTGGCCGGTCATCAGACCGATCAGCGCCCCGATCAGCGGCATGTAGACGCCGAACGCCACGAGCGGCCAGCCCATGGCGCTAAACTCGCGCAGGCGCCGCCCGACCAGCAAGCCCATATCGAGCAAGAAGACGGCAAGGATAGCCTTGAACGGATCCACGACCGCCGGCGCCATCACAGCCATCCCCTCCTCGCCCGTAATCCATCCAATGGCGAAGCTGCCGACCAGCAGCACGACGCCCCCGCTCAGAAACACTTCGCGGGCCACTTCCTTCGACATGATCGGCGCCGCCCGATCGGATTTGGCGCCGCCGAACTGGCGCGCCAATAAGAGGCCCGTCACGATCGCCGGGGTTTCCATGAGCGCCAGCATGGCCACGACATGGCCCTCATAGGGGACGCCCAGCAAGGTCAAGAACCCGGTGGCGGCGACGAAGGTGACAATGCTGACCGAGCCATAATGAGCGGCGATCGCCGCGGCGTTGATGGGATCGAGCCGCGTCAGCTTGCGGAGCAAGCCAAACGCGATCGCCGGCAGCGAAAAACTCAGCACGATGGCGGCCGCAAGGGCGGCCATGATAGCGCCTGCATCGCCATCGCCGGCAAGTTCAGCGCCGCCCTTGAAGCCAATCGCCAGCATCAAATAGAGCGAGACGCCCTTGCTGACGGCTTCAGGGATGGCGAGGTCCGACTTGAGTGCGCCCGCGAGGGCGCCCAGCGCAAAGAACAGCACCATCGGCGAGAGCAAATTGCCGACGGCGATCTGCAACGTGTCGATCATCGGCGCTCATGCTCCTGGCTCGCCTGCGATAGGGCCGGCCGGAGCGGCCCAGCCGGCCGCCAAAGCGCCGTCATAACGCCCACATGATTGAGGTCCCGATGCAGCCCGGAGGCGCATGAAGGAAACGTTCCATGCAAGCGCGGACAGAATAGGCGTCCTCCCGCTCGCAAAAGGCCGGCAGAAACAATAATGGCGCATTGCGCCAGTTGGCTTCCTTGAGCAAGGCCTCAAACAGCAGAACGCGCACGCCGCAGCCATCGTCGCGGTCGCCCGCAGCGGCCGAGGCGAGGTTGCATAGGCGCCACACGCCGTTGACGCCGAAGGATTGGGTTATGGACATGCGCGCTGCGCCAAATGGGCTCAGCGCCTCTACGTCGACGTCCAGCAAGGCATTGCAGAAGACGACGGCCAGCGGAGGCGTCAACGCCTGCCCTGGCGCGCGGTCGCGTATGAAGCGATAGAGAGCGCCGAACTCGCAGCGCGCACGAACGAGCTGGTCCTCGTGACCAACCAAAAGGAGCGAACCGCAATAGACCCACGCCACCGACTAATCCCTTCGCCGCTTGATTGGCGTGAACGCGCACAAACTCTGCTCTCGACCGAAGCGCTCGAGCGCTTTGTTTCAGAGTTTCTCGGAAGTGTTCGCGCTGGCGTCGAATGCGTTTCGCTCATCGTGACCATAAGCGGACGCAATCCAACGCCTGCGGCGGGCGCATGTCGCGCCGGCGCCTGGGAGCGCGCCATTGCCGTGCGCGATTGCCCGCATTGCGCTTATTGATGAGAGGCAGTCTGGGCTTTGCGCTTAAGCTCTCTCGGTGGGCGCTGGTCGCTTCAGGAGCCAAATCCCCGTGACAGGTCACTGCGCCGCCATGAGCCCGGGACCGCGCGCGCATGCTCCCGCAGATCAGCGCCCACACCCCCTGATCTGGGCGTTGCCTGTGCTGGCGCTGGCGATCGCGCCGCTGTTCCTCGTGCTGGCGCTGCCGCCTGCTCTCTTCCACTTGCCTGACGCCTATCTGACGCTGGTGCGTTTGACCGTGAGCCTTTGCGCGGCGCTGGCTGCGCACGCGAGCTGGCGAAAGGGCGTGGCCTGGAGTTTGGCGTTCATCGCTGTTGGACTGCTCTACAACCCCGTTCTGACCATCCACATGGCGCCTGCGGCGTGGGCGATTGCGCACGTGGGGACGCTTCTGATCTTCGCCCTGCACTGGTTTTCACTGGGGGCCAAGCTTTCCCTTGGCGCTGGTGAAGACCATGCGCGCGTCAGTCGAGCTTCCGGCCAAGAGCCTTGAGGGCGCACGCCGCGCCACATCCCTATAAGGGCGCCAAAGCAGCTCTGGCGACGATGCACGGCAAGCGCGCGGCGATCGCGCCCGCGCTTGCGGGCGACGTGTGGTTGATCTTGGATGTGGCGCTCGGCATCGACACCGACGCCTTGGGCGCCTTCACTGGAGAGATTGCGCGTCCTGGAACGATGGAGGAGACCGCCATCCTCAAGGCCCGGCTCGGGCTTGAGGCGAGCGGGTTGCATTTGGCCGTCGCCAGCGAGGGGAGTTACGGCGCCCATCCGCGGTTTCCATTCATCCCCGGCGGATTGGAGATGATCGTCCTGGTCGATGACGCGCTGGGGCTCGTCATCAAGGAGACCATGATCGCAGGCCAGACCAATTATCAGCACACGACCGCAGCCTGGGCCGATGCATTGACGGACTTCCTGTCGCGCGCCAGCTTTCCGAGCCACGGGCTGATCGTGCGGCCAAACCGATCAACGCCCGGGGCCGCGCCCAGCTTGCGCAAGGGCGCCCCGCGACGCTTGCAGAGGCGGTTTCTTCGTGCGCGCGCCAATCCGAGGACGCGCTCGCCTTCGTGCAATCGGACATGCGTGCGCACTGCAATCCCACGCGCATGGCCGTCATCGCCGAACTGGCTAAGCGCTTCGCCGATCGGGTGGCGAGGCTGTGTCCGCAGTGCGGGGCGCCGGGTTGGGGCGTCGTCGGCGCCGAACGCGGCCTGCCGTGTGAGGAATGCGGGGGGCCCGACCGAGCTTGCGCAAGCCGAGATCTGGGGCTGCGGCGCATGCGGCGAGCGCCGCGCATCGCCGCGTTCCGATGGGATGGCGGCGGCGGCGCGGCATTGTCCGTGGTGCAATCCGTGAGGCCGGTGCGCTTGCGTTTGGAGCGGCGCGGGGTTTCGGCTGGTCGACGTCCTGCGCTGAATAGCCGCCGGCATGTCGCGCTAGCGCCAGCGCATGCGCGCGCTCATGTGAAACCAAAATCTGGCGCTCATGCGCTGAAACATCGGAGAGTAAGGCATGCCGCTCACCACTTCGCCCATCGACGGCTCGCCCATGCGCCCAGCGCAGATGTTGGGCGTGGAGTATGAAATCTGTCCTGCCTCTGGCGGCGTGTGGCTAGACAAGGGTCGCCTCGAGACGCTCATCACCTTTGTACGAGAGGAAACCCTCGCCGTATCGCCCGAGCGCTGGTCCTATCTCGACCCGCCGAGCAAGCCGGCGGCGCCGGCGCGCCGACGCGGTCTCTGGGGCTTCTTCGGCGCGGGCCGATAGCAGGACGATCGCGGGCGGTCCGCGTCCTACTTCACCAGGGTGACAGGCGTCTCGGCGAGATGCACGACTTTGAGGGCGACCGAGCCCAGCAGGAGATTGGCGATGGCGCCCATGCCGCGCGTGCCCATGACGATGCTGTCGCACTTTGCCTCTTGCGCGCATGCGACGATGGTTGGCGCAACATCGCCGTGCCGCAGATCATGAGTGGGATCAAGGCCGGCGGCGCGCGCACGTTTGAGCGCAGGTTCAAGGATGTACTCGCCCATTTCCCGCTGCAGCTGCTCGAACTTTTCCTTGGTCGCATAGACCTGAATCTCGCCATAGACGACCGGCTCTGGATAGACGGTGAGAAAATGGATCTGAGCCGCGAGGCGCTTGGCCAGCGCCACGCCATGGTCGGCCGCGCGCAGCGCGGTGTCTGAGCCGTCCAGGGGCACGAGAATTTTCTGCATGACTCACCTCCGCATTCATCTGACTTGCTGTGCTTAGCCGGCCCGAACGGGGGATAGCCGTCACGGCGATATCGCCACTTTCAGCACGCCATCGCGCTGATTGGCGAAGAGATCGTAGGCTTCGACGATATCATCCAAGCGGAAGCGATGCGTGACCAATGGCCGGGTATCGAGGCGCCCGGAGGCGATCACCGACATGAGCCGGCGCATGCGCGCCTTGCCCCCGGGGCAGAGGCTGGTGACGATGGTGTGATCGCCGAGGCCGGCCAAGAAGGCGTCGCGCGGAATGGTGAGGTCGCCGGAATAGACGCCAAGCGATGACAACGTGCCGCCTGGGCGCAAAACGCGGAGCGCGTTCTCGAAGGTCTGCTGCTGTCCGAGCGCCTCGATCGCGACATCAACGCCGCGGCCATCGGTGAGCTGCATGATCGCCCCAACCACGTCCCCGTCGGCAAAGTCGATCACGTGATCGGCGCCCATGGCGCGCGCGGCTTGCTTTCGCTCGGGCACAGTCTCCACCGCGATGATGCATGAGGCGCCCATCAATCGCGCGCCCGCGGTCGCGCACAAGCCGATTGGTCCCTGCGCGAACACCGCCACGATGTCGCCGATGCGCACCTTTCCGCTTTCGGCGCCGGCAAATCCGGTCGACATGATGTCGGGGCACATCAACACCTGCTCATCGCTCAATTCATCAGGAATAAGCGCCAGGTTCGCCATCGCGTCGGGGACGAGAATATAGTCGGCCTGGGCGCCGTCGATGGTGTTGCCGAAGCGCCAGCCGCCGAGCGGCTTATAGCCGTGTTTGGCGCCCGCCCCATCCTGGGCGTGACAGCCGCAGAGCGAGGCCTCGCTGTGGCCGCTCGGGGTGATGGCGCCGGCGATGACGCGCTGCCCCTCCCGATAGCCGCGCACCTCAGATCCCAGCTTCTCAATGACGCCGACCGGCTCGTGTCCGACGGTCAGCCCCGGCGCCACGGCATATTCGCCTTTCAGAATGTGCACGTCGGTGCCGCAGATTGTGGTGGTCGTCACCCGCACAAGCGCATCCAGCGGACCGACATCCGGGATCGGCTTGTCATCAAGGACAATGCGGTGCGGCTCGGCGAATATGGCCGCCTTCATCTTGGCGCTCATGTTGCATCATCTCCAGGCGATGGGCGCATCAGGGCATGATGTTGGCGCGCGGCTATTGAGCGTCGTCAAATGCGCTCGCGCATGACTGCATTAAAGTCGCCAGGCTCGCAGGCGACGACGATGGCGGGTTCGCCCAGGTTCTTATGCCCGTCAGCCGCTTCAAGACGCACGCCACGCCAGCGCCCCAAAGCCTTGCCGAGATGCTGCAGCAGATCAGCGCGCGCGCAAGCGCGTGCGAAGACGCAAACGGGCTCATCCGCATAGCCGAAATCCTCAAAGCAGTCGGCCGCCGCGCTTTTGGCCCCATCCTTTTGTTGTTGGGCCTGTTTTCGCTGTCGCCGCTGGCGATGCTGCCTGGCGCGAACTGGCTCGCCGCCGCTGGCGTCCTGCTCGTTGCGGGCCAGATCGTGCTTGGCGCGCCCTACCCTTGGCTGCCGCGTCTTGTTCTCGACGCGCGGCTGTCGGCGCCCGGCGTGCGCCAGGCGTGCGAGGCGCTTCAAGGCTGGGCCAAGCGCATCGACGCCTTTCTGAAGGCGCGGCTGACGCCGCTGGCGCGCCCGCCCTTGGTCAATCTCGCCGGGCTCGCGTGCATGATGGCCGCGCTCTCGGTCTATCCGCTTGGGCTGTTGCCGCTGGCGCCGTTTGCCCCAAGCTTGGCGATCACGCTGATTGGCCTTGGCCTGTTCGTGAAGGACGGGATCATGATCCTGGCGGGCTCGGCCCTCGTCGCTGGCGCATTTCTTCTCGCTGCGCGCATTCTTGGCTGAAACCCGCGCGTTCATTGATCATCGTCAATTGCGGTCCTGGTTCGCGCTGGCATGGTTGGTCCATGAAACGCGTCCATCTTTATCTGCGGCCCGATACTGCAGCGCCGCCCCCCACAGCCTTGATTGATTATGTCTGTTCGCTTGCCAAGGCATTCGATGCTTCACTCAGTGTGACAAGCCCGAGATTGGCTGTGCGCGCGCCGTCGCATTGGCTCGCCGGCGCCACATTCGCCGGCATGGCGCGCGACATTGAGAGGAGCGCCAACGCGCGCGCGGTGGAGATCGACGCGGCGATCCGGGCCGATGCTGCGCGCCGGGGATTTGCGGTCGAGATTGACGAAATCACCCAGCAATGGCCGCTCTCGCCGCAGGAGGCCGTCTGGCGCGGGCGGCCAAGCGATTTGTGCGTCTTGGCGACGGCCCCGCACAGCGACGAGCAGCGCCTGGCGGTCGAGGCCTGGCTCTTCGGCTCAGGCCGGCCATGCCTACTCTATCCTGAACAGAACGCGCCGAGCTTTGCGACCGACAGAATTGTCGTGGCCTGGGATTTCAGCAAAACGGCGGCGCGCGCCGTGGGCGATGCGCTGCCGTTTCTGCGCCGTTCAAGGGAAACCATCCTCCTCACCGTCCGCGGTGAGAAGGCGTTAGACCAAGCCACGGCGACTGCGCCAATGCTGAAATATATGGCGGCCCACGGGGTCCAAGCGCGCGTGCTTGAGACCCAACTGAATGGACGCAAGATTGGACAAGCCATTCTGGACGAAGCCCAGACGGTCAACGCCAATCTCCTGGTGATGGGCGCGTTTGGTCATTCCCGCTTGCAGGAATTCGTATTGGGCGGGGCGACGAAAGAGATTTTGGACGCCTCGCCAATGCCCATTCTGATGTCGCACTGACGATGCACGCCCACCGTTGGGCGCATGTAAAAGTCAACGGCGCCAGACCTCGGCGGGCGTAGGATCTTAGGTCCGCGCGGCGGCTTTGGCGGGATTGACGGCAGGCGCGCCGGCGCCCGTGACGCGCTGATGGCCGAGAGGGGTGCGCGGCCCCGTGGGAGCGCTCAGGAGACGCTTCTTGATCGGCCGCAAGGCGCAAGTCCCGGCGACCGATCAGGTTCGCCGATCAGCGTCGATCGTCAACAAAAGGAGTGTCATGGCTCCGCGAGCTTGCGTCTTTCCCCATCCTCGGCGTGAGCGTCAAGCTCGACGCCAGCTGGATTCTGCTCGCGCTTCTTATCGCCTGGTCGCTGGCCTCGGGCACGTTTCCCGCGCTCCATGAAGGCCTGACCGCGTCGAGCTATTGGGGCATGGCCGCCGCCACAGTGGCGGGCGTCGCCGTCTCGATTATCGCCCACGAGCTGGGCCATAGTCTTTGATGCTCATGAGCCGCACTCCATGGCGCACCCTCGCGCGATCCGCGTTTGCATGGCGTTGATTACAATCAATCCCTGTGCGGCCAATCCCTGTACCGCCGCCTCGGCCCAGCGGCGCCGGCTAAGGCTGTCGCGTTTGCGAAAGATCAATCCGCTTTGCGTCAGGCCCAGGTACAGTTTGATCGGGGTGCGCAGTGAGGAGAGTTCAATGTCCGCTCGCAAGAAGCCAAACGCCGCCGCCTCGGCCAATGGCGGCGCAATCCCTGCAGGCTTCCCCGCCGCCGCTATGACCGCCGAAGCGGCGCACTCTGGCCTCGACATTTTTGAAGCCAATCTCCGCACCTGGAGAGCGTTCGCAGACGCCTCGCGCGAGGCGCTGCGCCAGCAACAGGACGCCATGCTCGCGGCATGGCGCGGCCAGCTTGAGCAAGGCGCGGCGCAGACGCCATTGTTCGCCGGTTCAGGTGCGATGGCGCCGTTCACCGCGATGCTCAACGCTTATATGCGCAATGCCGAAGCGGTGCTTCAGCTGCAGCGGCCAAACGCACAGGAAGCCGCCTCCGGCGCTGAGCGTTAAGCCCGTTGCGAGGCTGGTGATGCGTTGGTGCGAGAGCGTGCGCCGCGCCCGCGGCGAGCGCGGGCGCACATTCCCTCGCCGCGCTTGAACCTAAATGGTCGCCGCCAGACACATAGCGGCGCGGGCATGGCCACGCGCCATCGCCGCTAGCGCTGGCGCCAGTGCGCGGCGGCGGTTTCTGTGTCGAACACGCCGGCAAAGCGCCAGCGCAGCGTCGCGCCGGCATGAAACGGCGTGAGTACTCCGTTCGGGGTCATGATCTTCTCTGGCACGAGAGCCTCGGCGCGCTCCAGCGCGACATAGGTCTCGTTTAACGGCAATCCATAGAAGCGCGCGCCATGTTCGGCCGCAAAAGCCTCAAGTCTATCGAGTGCGCTCTCCTCCTCGAAGACGGTCGCGTAACTCTCAAGCGCAAAAGGCGCGTTGAATATGCCCGCGCAGCCGCACGCCGATTCCTTGTCGGCGCGCAGGTGGGGGGCAGAATCGGTGCCGGCGAAGAAGCGATCCATACCGGAGGCGGCCGCGCGCCGCAGCGCCACGCGATGCGCTTCACGTTTGGCCACCGGCAGACAATAATGATGCGGTCGCAATCCGCCGTCGAACATGGCGTTGCGATTGATGTGAAGGTGGTGGGGCGTAATTGTCGCACCGACATTGACGCCGGCGCTCTCGACGAAGGCCACGGCCTCGGCCGTGGTGATGTGTTCGAGCACGACCTTGAGGTCGGGGAAGGCCGCTGTCAGCGGCGCCAGCACGCGATCGATGAACATGGCCTCGCGGTCGAAGACGTCGACCTCAGGGTCGGTCACTTCGCCATGCACCAGGAGCGGCGTCCCCGCCTCCTGCATGAGGCCGAAGATCGGATAGAGGCCGCGCACGTCGCGGACGCCGTTATGGGCGTTGGTCGTGGCGTTCGCTGGATAGAGTTTGCAACCGAAGACGCGGCCCGATGACAGGCAGCGACGAAGCTCGGCCGCCGAGGGGTCGTCTGTCAGATACAGCATCATCAATGGCGTGAAATCGTGCGCGGCGCATGCCGCGAGGATGCGATCCCTGTATTCCTCCGCCTGCGTCAGCGAAACGATGGGAGGATCAAGGTTCGGCATAACCACAGCCCGTGCGAATTGGCGCGCCGTGTAGGGCGCGACGGCGGCGAGCAGCGCGCCGTCACGCAAATGCACATGGAAATCATCCGGCCGGCGCAAGATCAGCACATCGCCCGACTTTTCCTGTCCCATGCCGCCCCACCCATCGCTGCTTGCCGGCCGGCGCGCGCTTGCCGGCTTAGTGTTTAGCCGGCGAAGCGGCGTTCGATCTCGGCTCTGCGCGAGGCCGCGTAGCGATCTTCCAGCCTGTCGATTTCCGCTTCCAGCGAACGTATGCGCGCCAGATCGAAGGTCTCGGCTTGGCGCGCCTCCGCCAAATCGTGATCCAGCGCGTCTATCTCCTCGCGCAGCAGCAATCGCGAAACGATGTCCATGGACGCCTCCTTGTCGTTGCTCGATGCTCACTCATATCAGGGCCGTCGCCCGCCCGCGCAATGCGGGGCGCCATTGCGAACAGCAATGTGAGCTATGCCTTGGCATCATCATGGACGCTTGGGGCCTCGGCTGGCCCATGATTGGCGCGCCTCATCGCTCCTATCGCGATCGCTGGTTTCAAAACCGCGGCGGCGACGGCTAGCTTTGGCGCAAAGGAGCGTCAACGATGTCGTCAGAGCGTGGCTTTCGTTTGTTGATTGTTGGCCGCCATGCCGATCTCGGCCTGGCGCTCTCGGCCGCATCGGCGCTGCTTGGCGATCGTGGGGCAAAGGGGCCAAGCGCCATCGGCCCGCCGCTCATCGGCGTCTGGCTCGATCCGGTCCTAGCGCAACAGCCGCCAGCCACGCTTGGCCGCGCGCCCACAACGCAAGAGGCTCGCTTCGAGATTTATGAATCCGTTTCCATGGAGGGGATTTGGACGCTCTGCGCGGTCTCGCCCCTGTCGGCAAGCGCGGGTTCTGATTGTTGCGTTCTGCGTGAACGTTTGATCGCCAGCCTCATGCGAGAGCGCGCAACTTACGCGCAGCCGGCAGCGGCGGCGATGTTTGCGCCTGTGTTCGATGAACACGCCTCATTACGCGAGCTGAACGCCTGCATGAGGCGGCTGCGCTGCGTGTTTCCGGGGCGCATTCTCGATGAGATTATCTTGTGCGACGATGTGCATGCAGACGCCGGCGAAGGCAGGCGCCGGCATTTCGACCGCGTCGACTAGCGCAAAGTCGCCGGCCGTTGCGCCAGACGTTCCCGAGCCCGTCGTCGTTAATCCTTGAAAGCCCTCATCAAGTTTGAGACACGTCGTTGCGATTGCGTGTTTGGCTGGTGAGGCGGTCATCCGCCCCGCATTCACAAGCGGGCGCGCGCCCAGGACCCGGCTCGCATGACATCAAGCCTCCTTGCGCTCGCCTTGGCGCTGCCGTTCGCATTCGCCCCGCTTGCGGCGCTGATGGGCTGGCGCGGGCGCCAGGGCGCCGCCTGGGCGGCGGCGGGCGCCTTCGCCGCGAGCCTTGCGATGGTCGCGCTCTTTATTCCGGCCGTCCTGGCCGGGGAGGCGATCAGCTTCGAACTCGATTGGGCCGCTTCCGCCGGGTTGCGCATCTCGCTCATGCTGGATGGGCTTGGATTGCTGTTTGCTTTGCTCATTCTGGGCATCGGCCTGCTGATCGTGCTCTACGCAGCCTATTACATGCCCGACGACGACCGCTTGGGCCGGTTCTACGCGCTGCTCCTGGTTTTCGCCGGCGCCATGCTGGGCCTGGTCCTATCCCAGAATGTGCTTGCGCTGTTTGTCTTCTGGGAGATGACAAGCATCGCCTCGTTTCTGCTCATCGCCTACAAATACAAAGCCCACGACGCGCGTTTGGCGGCGCGGATGGCGCTTGCCGTGACAGGCGGCGGGGGGCTCGCTCTGTTTGCGGGACTGATGCTGCTCGCGCACGTGGCCGGCAGCTTTGATTTGCGCGACATCCTCGCGCGCGGCGATCTCATTCGCAGCCACGCGCTCTATCCGGTCATTTTGATCCTCGTCCTCTTGGGCGCTTTCAGCAAATCGGCGCAGATACCGCTTCATTTCTGGCTTCCCAACGCCATGGCCGCGCCGACGCCGGTGAGCGCCTATCTCCATTCGGCGACCATGGTGAAGGCCGGGATTTTCCTGCTCGCGCGGCTTCATCCGAGCCTTGCCGGTTCTGACCTCTGGTTCTGGGTGGTGACAAGCATTGGGGCGATCACCTTTGTGGCTGGGGCGTTCTTTGCGCTCGCCAAGCACGACTTCAAAGGCCTGCTCGCCTATTCAACCATCAGCCATCTGGGCCTCATCACGCTGCTCTTGGGGTTGGACACACCTACGGCAATGGTGGCTGCGCTCTTTCACACCATCAATCACGCCATCTTCAAGGCCTCGCTGTTCATGGCCGCCGGCGTCATCGATCGCGAATGCGGCACGCGCGACATGCGCCGGATCAATGGCCTGTTTGCGCGGATGCCCTGGACGGGCGCGCTTGCGATGGTGTCCGCCGGCGCGATGGCGGGCGTGCCGCTGCTCAATGGTTTCCTGTCGAAGGAAATGTTCTTTGCCGAAGCGGTTGCGGTGTCGACGCTGCCCGCTTGGCTGCTGCCGGCTCTGGCCACGCTCGCCGGAATCATGACGGTCGCCTATTCGCTGCGCTTTGCCCACGACGTTTTCTTCAACGGCGAGCCGATCGACTTGCCGCGCGAGCCGAAGGATCCTCCGCGTTGGCTACTTGTGCCGATCGAGGTCCTTGTGGTTCTCATGCTGGCTTTGGGCCTTGCGCCCAACATCTTCGTCAGCGGCGTTCTCGCCGCCGCAGCGTCGGCGGCGCTGGGCGCGCCAAGCCCAGAGTTCAAGCTGGCGATCTGGCACGGCTTCAATTTGCCGCTGGTGATGAGCGCTGTCGCGCTCTTGGGCGGAATGGGCTATTATGCGCTGCGCCATAGCGTGTTTCGGCTGCAAGAACGGTTCAAGCTGCCCGTCACCAGCCCGGTCGCATTTGAGCGCATCTATGACGGCGCGCGGCGCTTGGCCTCGCGCTTGCTGGCGATAGCCGACAATCGCGCGCCGGCGCGCTACGCTCTCTACTTTGTCGTGCTGCTCTTGGCGCTTGCGAGCGCGGGCTGGACGTGGACGCCGGGCGCGCGCCTTGCCGGCGATCTTGCGGCGACGCCTCCTTACGCGGCTGACGCAGCCGGGCTTATGGTGCTCGCGTTCGGCGCTGTTGGCGCGGTCTTGTTCCATCGTCACGCGCTGACAAGTCTCATCTTCGTCAGCTTGACCGGACTTCTCATCGCGCTCGCTTTCGTGCGTCTTGGCGCGGCCGATTTGGCGCTGACGCAGCTCTCTGTCGAGGTGGTCACCATCGTCCTGTTGCTGGCGGCGCTGCGGTATTTTCCCTCGCCGGCGGCGGATCAAAGCCGCCGCCCGTCCCTCGTTGTCTGCGGCGGCGTCGCATTGGCGGCCGGCGCTGGGCTCAGCGCGCTCGCTTATGCGATGCTGACCCGCCCGTTCTCGACCATCTCCGGTTTTCACCTGCAGAACGCCGTGCCGGGCGGCGGCGGGACCAATGTCGTCAACGTCATTCTGGTCGATTTCCGCAGCTACGACACGTTCGGCGAGATCATAGTGCTCGCGATCGCGGCGCTCGGCGTGACGGCGCTGTTGGCCGATGCGCGTCTTCCGCCAAGCCGCGCGTTCGATAGCCTCAGCACTGATCAGCAACCGATCATGCTCACCATGCTGGTGCGGCCGCTTGCACCGTTGGCGCTTGCGATCGCGGCCTATCTTTTTTTGCGCGGCCATTACTTGCCGGGCGGCGGGTTCGTCGCCGGCTTGATCGTCGCCATCACCATAATGCTGCATTTCATGGCTGGCGGACTTGATGGCGCAAGGCGGCGCGTCCCAGGCGATTTCCTGTGGCTCTGCGCCGCGGGCCTCTTGCTTGCCGCGGCCACCGGAACGGCGAGCCTCTTTTTCAACCAGCCGTTTCTGCGCAGCGCCTTTGTCTATTTGGACCCGCCCTTGCTGGAAAAGTTCTCGCTTGCCTCCGCCATGGTCTTCGACCTGGGGGTGCTCCTTGTCGTGCTTGGCTCAAGCTTGGCGCTGCTGGCGGCGATGGGCGATTTGCGGCGGCGTGAAACCGCGAGCACGCGACTAAAGCCCCCGTCACAGGAGAGTTCCGCTTGGAATTGATGCTAGCGATCTCCATTGGAATCCTCACTGCGTGCGGCTTGTTTTTGATCTTGCGCACGCGCGGCTTCGCCGTCGTCTTGGGCCTCGTCTTGGTGTCCTACGCGGTCAACCTCCTGATCGTGGCGAGCGGACGGGTGAGCGCAGCCGCGCCGCCGATCATTTCGGGCGCATCGGCGTCGGCCTATGCCGATCCCCTGCCCCAGGCGCTGGTGCTGACGGCGATCGTCATCGGCTTTGCCATGACCGCTTATCTCGTGGCCTTGATGCTCAGCGCCAATGCAGAGCCAAGCACGCCCCCGCCAAGCGACGACCATTCATGAACCACTGGCTTATTCTGCCGGTCGTCGCGCCTGCGGCCGCCGCTGCGGCGATGCTGCTTTTCAGGGGTCACAATTCCAAGCGCGCGCTGGCTTTCGCGACGATGGCCGCGCTTGTGCTCTGCGCTAGCGGGTTTGTGGCGCTGACGGGCGACGGATTGACGCGCGCTTACGCCCTTGGCGGTTGGCCTGCGCCCTACGGCATCGTGCTTGTGCTTGACCGCACCGCCGCCCTGATGCTGGCGCTCACCAGCCTTGTCGCCACCGCCGCGCTCGCTGCGGCGTGGCGCATCGATCAGGATCGCGAGCATTTTCATGCGCTCGTGCTTTTCCTCGTGACGGGCCTCAACAGCGCCTTCCTCGCCGGTGATCTCTTCAATCTTTTTGTGTGCTTCGAAATTCTGCTGCTGGCGTCTTATGCTTTGCTCGCTCATGGCGGCCATCACGGGGTCCACCGGGCCGCCCTCGCTTATGTGACGCTCAATCTGGTCGGCTCCGCGGTCTTTCTGGTGGCGCTCGCTTTGCTCTATGGCGCGGTGGGCACGCTCAATCTTGCCGATATGGCGCACGTCATGGCGCAATTGCCGCAAGACCAGCAAGCGCCTGTCCGGACAGCGCTTGCTTTGCTCGCCGGCGTTTTCCTGCTGAAGGCGGCCGCGTTTCCGCTCTCGTTTTGGCTTCCGCACGCTTATGCGAGCGCCGCAGCGCCGGTGGCGGCGCTCTTCGCCATCATGACGAAGGTCGGCGTCTATGCGCTGATGCGCGTGGGCGGGGTATTGCCGCGCGAACTGATGGCGGACACGTTCAAAGCATGGCTGCCGAGCCTGGCCATCGCCACCATGCTGGTCGGCGCTCTAGGGATCCTGGCGACGCGCCGGTTCAGCGACTTAACCGCCAATCTCGTGCTGGTCTCAAGTGGCGCGCTGCTCGGCGCCATCGCTGTGGGAAGTCCCGCCGCCACGGCAGGCGCCCTTGCTTATCTTCCTCATACGACGCTTATGACCGCCGCCCTTTTCATCATGTCGGGCCTTGCGTCGGTGCAGCCGGCCACGGGCGCCGGCGCCGATCCGCGGCCGCGGCCGCCGCTCGCGGTCCAAGGGGCGTTTCTCGTTCTTGCACTGGGCGCTGCGGGCATGCCGCCTCTGTTTGGCTTTGTCGCGAAATTCATGATGCTGGAAGCTTCCTTGAGCGCGCCTTGGGCGGGAGCGTTCTGGTTTGCGCTGCTCGGATCGGGATTTGTCGTCACCTTGGCCCTGGCGAAATTCACGAGCGCCATGTTTTGGGAGGCGCGCGCCGACAACGTGGGCGCGCGCGCGCACGGCGCCCTCCCCGAGGCGCGCGCGGCGATCACCGCGCTGGCGGCTCTGGCGACAATCGGGCTTGTGATGGCGGTCGCGGCTGAGCCCATCGTCTTGTTCGCACAAGCGGCCGCTGTGCAATTGCACGACGCCGGCGCCTACCAAGCCGCGATCATCGCCGATCCGCATACTATCGAACGCCAGGAGCGCCCATGAAAACGCTTCTGTCTCGCGTCTTGCCCATGCCGGCGATCTCGCTTGTCATCGCCGCGCTCTGGCTTGGTCTTGCGCCAACAGCGAACGCCAACAATGTCATCCTTGCCGTCGCGGTCGCTCTGATCGCGCCCTGGGCGACTCAGGCGCTTTGGCCGGATCGGCCGAGGCTGCGCCGTCCGTTGCGCGGGTTGCGGCTGTTAATCGTTGTGGTGGCCGATATCGTGTTGGCGAATTGGCAGGTCGCGCGCCTTGTTCTGGGACCGCGGGCGCGGCTTTGCCCCAGCTTCCTCGACTACAGGACCAACATCGACGACCCGTTCGTGGCGAGCGTGTTGTGCAGCATCATATCGCTCACGCCAGGCACGGTGGCGATCGATCATGATCCAGAGCTGAAGACCATCACCATCCATGCGCTTGACGCCGCCGATCCCCACGCCCTCGCCGCCGCCATCCGCCGTCGCTATGAACAAGAGCTAAAGGAGGTCTTTGGATGCTGACGATGGCGCTCGCCGCCGCCGCCGCCATACTTGCAGGCGCGGTTGCTTTGAACCTCTGGCGTCTGGCGCGCGGGCCGTTTGCAAGCGACCGTATTCTTGCGCTCGACACGCTGGCGATCAACGTCATCGCGCTCGTGCTGCTGCTCGGCGTCGCCCAAGGCGACGATTATTTCGACGCCGCGCTCCTGCTAGCGATGATGAGTTTCATCGGCACGGCGGCGCTCTGCAAATTCGCGCTCAGCGGAACCGTCTTCAAATAGGGCCTCTTCATGTTGTTTGAGATCGCGATTTCGCTGCTTGTCCTGATCGGCGCGGCGTTCATGCTCATCGGCTCAGTTGGCCTGGCGCGTCTGCCGGACGCCTTCGCCCGGCTTCATGGTCCGACCAAGGCGACGACCTTGGGCGTCGGCGCCATCGTGCTTGCCGCGCTCGTTCACGCCAGCGCCGACGCCGGCGCCTTGAGCCTCAAGGCGCTCGCCATCTCCGTGTTCTTGTTCATCACCGCCCCCGTCAGCGCCTCGCTCATCGCCAAAACGGCGATGAAGCGCGAGCGCGAACGGCGTGAAGATCCGTGACGCCGAGGCGCGCGACCTGCTGCGAATAGCACAGTCGAGCGCCGAGACGAGTATGCCAGAGCCACCAACGCCAGCGCCTCCAACCCCGGTGATTGCTGCATCCAAACCTGGCCGCGGCAGCGGCGCCTCGCGCGATCCAGCGGGACCACTGTCCTCTACGCCGATCTGAGCGTGCGGCGCGAAGCGCTGAGTTGAGCGGTCGCCCATTCCAGGGCGGCATTTGTGGAGATCGCGGTTTACGTGATCGCGACATGGCCCGGCGAAATGCTCATCGGTGCAGAAATCAACGAGAACTCACCAATCGGCGTGCGCCGCACCACGCCACGAATGTGCGCTTTCGATGTCCCATGACCGCCATGATGGTGAGCACGATAAGCGATTGCCAATTGGTGCGAAGGAGACAGCAGCACAGCAGGAGTCGCGCGCCGATCGTCTCGAACCCAATGAGCTGTCCCCCGCAATTGCGTGGTGCGTTGTCCTACGGCGTTGCCTGCCCCTGGAGCCGGTTGAGTAAATCAATCGGGATAGGGAACACGATCGTCGATGTCCGGTCGCCTGCAACATCATGCAGCGCTGCAAAATAGCGCAACTGCATCGCGTTGGGCGAAGACGCTAGGATTTCTCCCGCCTCGACCAGTTTGCGCGCCGCCTGCTCTTCGCCCTCCGCATTGATGATCTTGGCGCGGCGGAAGCGCTCGGCCTCGGCCTGCTGGGCGATCGCACGCACCATACTCTCGTCAATATCGACATGCTTGATCTCGACATTGGAGACCTTGATGCCCCAGGCGTCGGTCTGTCGGTCGAGGATTTCCTGGATGTCGACGTTGAGCTTGTCACGTTCGGCCAGCATGTCGTCGAGTTCGTGCTTGCCGAGCACGGAGCGCAACGTGGTTTGCGCCAATTGGCTGGTGGCGGCGGTGTAGTTCTCGACATTCAAAATCGCTTTGTCCGGATCGACGATGCGATAATAGAGAACGGCGTTGACCTTGACCGAGACGTTGTCGCGGCTGATCACGTCCTGGCTCGGCACATCGACCACCACGGTGCGCAATTGCACCTTGGCGATCTGCTGGACGACCGGAATCACCAGCACCAAGCCAGGCCCCACCACTTTCGTGTATCGTCCGAGCGTGAATAACACGCCGCGCTCGTATTCGCGCAAAATTCGTATCGCGCTGGCGAACACCATGACCGCGAGCGCGGCGATGGGCAAAAGCGTGATGATGTCCATGTCCTAATCTCCTGGCAGGGCGTCGGCGGCCACCTGCAATGTCAACGACTCAATTCCTGTGACGCGCACAACGGCGCCCGGCGCAAGTGTTTCAGCGCCGTTTGCGTTCCAGCGTTCGCCTTGGGCCAAGACGTGGCCCTTGCCGCCGCTCCAATCGATCACCTCCACGCGTTGACCGATCAACCCTTCGCGGCCGGTCACCACCGGCCTTCGATGGGCGCGTACAGTGTAGCCAAGCGCGAGGGCGACAAAGCCGCCGGTCAACGCCAGCGCGGCGATAATCACGCCCCAGGACAATTGGTATTGCGGAATGTCTGTGTCTATCAGCATGCTCGCCCCGATCAGGAAGGCGATGGCGCCGCCGATCCCGAGAATACCGAACGTGGGTGTGAACGCTTCCCCCACCATGAACCCCACGCCGAGCACGATCAAAGCCAAGCCAGCGTAATTGAGCGGCAATTGATTGAGCGCGTAGAGCCCGAGCACGAGGCACACCGCTCCGATTACCCCCGGCCCCACCGCGCCCGGACTGGCGAATTCGTAGATTACGCCATACAAACCGACCATCATCAGCAGCAACGCGACATTCGGATTGGCCAACACGCCGAGGAGTTGCGTGACGATGCTCGGCTCGACCCGCTCGACGCGCGCGTTCGCAGTCGCCAACGTGCGCTCGGCCCCGGCGAAGCTGAGGCGGCGCCCGTCGAGCTGGCTGAGCAGATCATCCAAATCCTCGGCGATGATCTCGACGACGTTGAGGTCCAACGCCTCGCGCGCGGAGATCGCCTCGCCGCCGCGCACCGCGCGTTCGGCCCATTCAGCGTTTCGGCCCCGCATTTCCGCGAGACTGCGGATGAACGCAGCCGCGTCGTTGACCGCCTTACGTTCGAGCGCGCCGCCAGGGGGCGCCTGTGACGGCGCGCCTGGGGCTTCCTCATCGCCAGCGCCTCCTCCGAGATCCACTGGCGTCGCCGCCCCGACATTTGTGGCCGGCGCCATCGCCGCGACATGGGTGGCGTACAAGATGAAAGTTCCTGCGCTGGCTGCCCGCCCGCCCGATGGCGCGACGTAGCCGATGACCGGAACCGGTGAACGCAATACGTGCTCGACAATATCGCGCATCGAGGTTTCTAGCCCGCCTGGCGTGTTTATTTGCAGGATCAGCGCTTCAGCGCCGCGTCTGTGCGCCGCGTCAATCGCGCTCTCGACGTGATGGGCCGCCGGCGGCCCGATCACACCTGTGACGTCGGCCAGCAACACCGGGCGAGACACAGTCTGCGCCGGCGCGCCGGCGATCATCAATATCGCCAAAAAGGCGAAAACTGCGAGTTTTGCCGCCATAACTGAAATCCAGCGTGAATATCGCACGGCGTCCCTTTTTGTTCGAGACGCTCCGCGGCGGGACGCGAAGCGATGCTGGCGCCGCGCTGTTCCCGTCGTTGCGGCCGACACCCGAGGGATGCCTTTGTCAGCGCACCAAACGAAAACTATTGCAGTCTGGCTGAGCGGGTTCATTGCGATAGATCAAAACAATGGCGTGCGTGAGCGTGTAAGCGCATGCTTTGGCGGGTTCGTTGAGGGCCAGTGCGGCTTATCGCAACGCCACTGGCGCCCTGCTTGATGGCTAACGCCGAAAGCAGCGCAAGGAGCCGATTGATGACCAGCAAACGCTCACAGACTAAGGCCACACCGGGGCTCGAAGGGTGGGGGAACGGCTTTGCGGCGCCGGACATGTCGGCCTTCTTGAGCGCGCCAGGGCTGATGCTTGGTCAGCGCATGGCGATCGAAGGCGCGCGCTTTTGGGCCAAGCGAATGCGCGCCTGCGTCGATCAGGTCGAGGCGCTGTCGCACTGTGATACGCCCGCCGCTGTGATCGAAGTGCAGACTAAGTTCCTCAAGCAGGTTCAAGCGGACTACCTTGCCGAAGGCGAGGTCGTCAAAGACATCCTCGGCGCGTCCCTAGACCCTGCGCGCATGGAGGATGCAGGGCCCCAGACCAGCGACCATTAGACCTACCGGCGCGATGTCGATTGCGATGCACACATCGTTGTCGCCTGGACGCTCGGCGCGCGAGGTTTCGCTGGCGAACGCGCGACCACCCCCGCGCGAGCTCGAGGAGGAGAACGGCCGGCTCAAGCGGATCGTGGCGGACCTGTCGCGCGACCGCGCCATGTTGCAGGACGTCATCAAGCGAATGCTCTGAGGCCTGCGCGCACGCGCAAGCTGGCGGACGGGATGATGAGCGAGTGGAAGGTGTCGCAGCGGCGGGCCTGCCGGGTTCTGCAGCTCGATGCGACCAGCTATCGCTACACGCCTCGCCGCCTCGCGCAGGCCACGCGCGAATCCAAGATCAAGGAGATCTGCCAGACGCGCGTGCGCTACGGCTATCGGCGCGTGCACGTCCTGTTGAAACGCGATTGATTGAGGCGTTCAACGGGCGCCTGCGCGCCGAGTGCCTGACCACGCATTGGTTCTTGCCGCTTGAAGACGCCAGAGAAAAGTTGGAGCGTTGGTGCAGGCGCCACAACGAGGTAAGACCCCATGGCGCAATCGGAAACAAAGCCCCGATAACGTTGCTGAATCACCCGGTCGCGCCCAGCCCGACCGAGCGATCAGAGTGCGAAATTCCAGCTGCCCATGAAGGAGCGCTGGAGAGCGGATCAGAACATCGACGGATTCGCAAGGCGATCGCCAGCATCCAAAGTAGCTTGCCCCGCCGGCTGGCGACACAGACGGGTCGCTGGAGCAAAGTATCGAACGTTCGAACGTCACAGGGTTTCTTCCAAAGAGCCGATCACTCTCGCAATTTCTGACTGCGCCCCTCCTTTTTCGGACCATCGTCTGGCGCACTAGTCGCGCTGGCTGAAGCGAGAGCCCCCTCCTCCCGGATCCCTTTCGTAAAAATCGGAACGATCGCGAGAACGAATAGAACTGTCAGAGTCGATAGAACGGCGGTTGCTTCCATTCCCAAGCCCGCCGACATGCCGATCCCTGCAGCACCCCAGATACTTGCAGCCGTGGTCAGACCGTGGACCTTGCGCGTGGATGCTCCAACAATGATCGCCCCTGCGCCGAGAAACCCGATCCCTTGCACCACGCCCTGCATCACGCGCGAAAGGTCTCCAATCAGCATGCCGGCCTGAGTAGGCCCTATCATGAATATGGCCGCACCGACGGCCACCAACATATGGGTCCTGACCCCAGCGCTCATAGACTTGCGCTCTCTTTCGTAGCCCAGGATGCCGCCCAAAATCGCAGCGACAAAGATGCGGGTCGCGATCTTGGTCACGGTTTGGACGTCCGGTACGTCAGAAAATTCTGCTACTATAGTGTGCCAGATCTCTTGCAGCATCCTAGCTAGCTCTTCTGCTGATCGTTTCGCGTAATACGGCCCTTGAGCGGAAAAACTCGTGGAACACCGCGGGTAGCATTGGGCGTTGCAACCTGCGCCGCCTAGACCGATCAGTGTTGCACCGATTTGCGCGGCGTTCTCACCACAGCAACGACCGCCACATTCCGATGATCTGCTCTTTCGAAAACGTGCTCTTTCGCATTTTGCATCCTCTCTGTCGAGGACTCTGCAATTTTCGCGGACGGAACTCGGCGCTTGGCCGGGAGCTAGAAAATTGAGCAGTAGCTTTGATGATACGTCGAACATCTTCGCTATTCTCGGACTTCGCGCGCTCTGCTTCGCGCTCGCCGCCCTGATCCATCTGCTGTGACCTCCAACGTTCATCCAGTCTGAGCCAATACCGGCGGTTTGAAGCTAAGGGCGCTCGCCATCTCTCTTGTTCATCACCGCGCCCGTCAGCACCTCCTCATCGCCAAAACGGCGATGAAGCGCGAGCGCTCGGGTGAGGCTTAGCGTCTAGGCGGTCGCTTCGCTCTTTGCCCCGGCCCCGATGCGCGGCAACCTCAGCCGGATCTGCTTTTCGATCTCCACCAGCACGAAAAAGGCGACGCCCACGCCGATGATGATGACGCCGTCGCCAATGGGCGTCGCTTCGGTTGCGAACACGTGCTGAAATGGCGGGGCGTAGGTGAAAACCAGCTGCGCGGCCGTGATTGAGGTCACGCACAACCAGACAACGGGGGTGCCCTTGGCGGCCGACCAGGTGAGCGAGGCGCCGTAAATGTTTCTGATGAAGAAGAGATGGAATATCTTCATCACCACAAGCGTATTGACGGCGATGGTGCGCGCCAAATCCTGCGAATAGCCGCGCTCAAGCGCATAGGCGAACATGCCGTAGACGCCAAACAGCAGCAGCATCGACACAAGCACCACGTGCCAGACCAGGTCCGCCTGCAGCAATGGCTCGTCGCGCCGCCTGGGCGGGCGACGCATGGTGTTGTCTTCCGTCGGCTCAAACGCAAGCGCCAGTCCCAAAGTGATCGCGGTCACGAGATTGACCCACAATATCTGCAGGGGCGAGATCGGCAGCGTGAGGCCCGCCAAGAGCGCAACGATAATCGTCATCGAGGCGCCGGCGCTGGTCGGCAGCACCCAACTGACCACCTTGCGAACATTGTCATAGACCGTACGTCCTTCGCGCACCGCCGCGGCGATAGAGGCGAAATTGTCGTCGGCCAGCACCAGGTCGGCGGCTTCCTTGGCTGCATCGCTGCCCTTGCGTCCCATGGCGACGCCGACATCGGCGCGTTTCAGCGCCGGCGCGTCATTGACGCCATCGCCGGTCATGGCGACGACGAGGCCATGCGCTTGCAGCGCCTTGACCAGGCGCAGTTTGTGCTCGGGGCTTGTGCGTGCGAACACATTGGTGGCGAACACGGCTTCATTGAGGGCCGCGTCCTCCATGCGATCGAGGTCGGCGCCGGTGAGCACGCGCTCGGCGTCGCGCAGGCCGATCTGGGCGGCGATGGCGCCTGCGGTTCCGGCGTGGTCGCCGGTGATCATCTTCACGCTGATCCCGGCGTCGTGGCATTCAGCCACCGCGGCGATCGCTTCGGCGCGCGGGGGGTCGATCAGTCCCACCAGCCCAAGCAATGTGAGCGCGCCGTCCAGATCGGCGTCACGGAGTTCGTTTCCCGCCTGCGGCCCGGCGCGTTCGGCGAAGGCCAGCACCCGCTGGCCCTTGGCCGCCAACGCCTCCACCTGTTCGCGCCAATAAGCGTGATTGAGCGGCGCAACATCCTCGCCAAGGCGCTGGTTCGCGGCCATCTCCAGCACGCGCTCGGGCGCGCCTTTGACGTAAATTCTGGGGCCTGCCGGATGCTGATGCAGCGTGGCCATGTAGCGATGCGCGGCGTCGAACGGCAGCGCCGCCAGACGGGGAAAGTCCGCGCGTCCCCGCCGCCAATCGAAGCCAGCCTTGGCCGCAAACGCCAGCAGCGCGCCCTCCATGGGATCGCCGGCGGCGATCCAATGCCCCTCCTCCTCGCGCAGGTCTGCATCGTTGCAAAGTCCAGCCGCTCGCGTGAGCGCTGCAAGCGCAGCGGCGTCGGCGGCCGCTGACGCAGGTCCGGCGAGCGTCACCTCGCCGAACGGAGCGTACCCCTCGCCCGCGGCGGCGAATGATCCGGCCGCGACGACGGCCGATGATACAAACATCTCGTTGCGCGTCAGCGTCCCGGTCTTGTCGGTGCAGATCACCGACACAGCGCCGATCGTCTCAATCGCCGGCAAGCGCCGCACGATCGCATTTCTGCGCGCCATCGCCTGAACGCCGACAGCCAGCGTAATCGTGAGCACCGCCGGCAGACCTTCCGGGATGGCGGCGACCGCCAGGCCCACGACAGCCATGAACAAGTCCGAGAAGCCGTGATGGCCAACAAAATAGCCGTACACGAGCAGCAGGATGGCGATCGTCAAGATGAGCGCGGTCAGCCATTTCGCGAACTCGCTCATCTGGCGCAGCAGCGGCGTCGTCAGCGTCTCGATGGTGGCGAGCATGCCGCTGATGCGCCCGATCTCGGTCTTCGCGCCAGTGGCGACGACAACGCCCGTCGCTTGACCGCGGGTGATGAGCGTGCCGCTGAACACCATGCTGGAGCGGTCGCCGAGACTTGCAGCGACGGGCGCGGGCGCTTCGCCCTTTTCGACTGGCGCCGATTCACCGGTCAGCACCGCCTCTTGCGCCTGCAGCCCGTGCGCGCGCAAGAGACGAAGATCGGCCGGCGCCTTGTCGCCGGCTTCGATGAGCACGATGTCGCCGGGAGCCAGATCCTCGGCGCGGATGCTTGTGCGCGCGCCGCCGCGCAGAACCGATGCGTGCGGCGCAAGCATGTCGCGAATGGCGTTCATCGCCTGCTCGGCCCGGCCCTCCTGGATGAAGCCGATCGCGGCGTTCACGACGGTGACGGCGAGGATGACAAGCGTGTCGACGAAATGGCCCAGCATGGCAGTGACGAACGCCGCGCCGAACAGGACATAGATCAGCACATTGTGAAAGTGCAGCAGGAAGCGGACAAGCGGGTGGCGCCGCCGCGTCTGCGCCAAGCGGTTAGGTCCGTAGCGCTGCAACCGGCGCTTCGCCTCGTCCTCGCTCAGCCCCCCGCTCTCAGCGCCAAGCCGCGCGAGCGTCTCGTCGGCCGTCAGATGGTGCCATGGCGCGTCCGCCTGGCCGGCCTGCACCTCCATTGGGCGCTACCAAGCCTTGACCGGCGAGACAAAGCCGTTGGGCTTCAACGCCAGCAGCGAGCAGCTCAGATTGCGCAGCACGTTCTCGGCCGTGTTGCCCATGATGAAGCCGGCGACCCCGGTTCGCGCGACCGTGCCCATGACCAGAATGTCGACGCCGTTGGTCTCAACGAATTCCGGTATCATGCTGCCCGCCGCGCCGCGCAGGTGCGAGAGGCGTTTCTCGCCGGCGATGGCGGCGGTCTTAAGCAACAGATTGAGCTTATCGCGGCGGCGCTTTTCAGTTTCGCGCACCATCTCTTGCAGTTCTGTTTCGCTCACCCTGATGCGAGAGCTGTTGCGCAGATACTCCTCATAGGGAAAGTCCCAGGCTGAGACGATTTCAAGCTTGCCGTCGCATTCGTCGGCGAGCGCGCGCGCCAGGCGCAGCAATTGCACCGCCAGCGCATCGCCTTCCGGCGGCGGCCCCTCGGGATCGACGGCCACAGCCACCTTCATCTCCTTGCGCGCATCGCTGATCGGCCGGCTCAGCCAAACTGGGCACGGGCATTTGCGCAGCAATTGCATGTCGATCGCCTGGAAGCCCTTCTTCGTGTCCGCGGCCGGCGCCGGCTTGAGGACCAGATCATGTCCATTGCGCAAGACGTGGCGGATGATGCGCGTCGCTGGCGCTTCGCCTGCCTCCACTTCAAAAGAAAGCGCGATCGCGTCTTCCGAGATTTTGAGCGCCGCGCACGCGGCCGCGACGCTCTCGCGGGCGCGCTCAATGAGCAACGCCTCGAACTTGGCCTGGTAGGGTGCAAGCGGCTTATCGAAGGCCGGACAGATGGTCACGACTTTCAAGGACGCATCATTGTTCCTGGCTTGACTGAGGGCTTGCTTGAAAGCCTCCCGCTCGTCGGAAAGGCCATCATTGACAAGCAATATGCTCTTGAATTGCGGCATGGCGATTTCTCCAGGCGATCGGGGCGGCGTCCACGCCCCACGTTTGTTAACGGGTTTTGCTCGATCCCGGATTGAGCCTTGTCAACCAGGCTTCAGCCGAAACTTAGAGCCGTTCAGGGCGACAAGAATGCAGCCCCCAACGCCGCAGCGACCAGCAATAAGAGCGCGGCGAGCGCGGCCTGCCCTTGCGCGGCGCGTTCGAAACTGTCGATGCGCCTGGACCAGGCTGGACCGCCCGGCTTGGCCTGCCGCTGTTGCGCTGGCGGCGGCGCCATAGCCGATGCAAGCCGCCTGATCTGGCGCAGAGCGGCGCTCGCCCCAAGCAGGCCGCGCCGCATCAGGTAAAGTAGATCTCCTTCCGGCAACGTCGGGCATTTCAACCGCAGCAGAAGCGCAAGGCCCGCCAAAACGAGCGCCAAGCCAAGCGGCCAAGCGCCGACAGCCTGGGCCAAAAGCGCCGCAGGCTCATAATCGCGTGTCGCCGCGCTCCATGTGAGGACCATCCAGGGCGCAGAGAGCGCCGCCGCGGCCAATGCGACGGTGGGGACCAACAACAAGAGCGGCGGCCGCGTCGGCGCAGCCGCGGCGGGCAAGACGAACAGATAGCGGGCCAGGATGAGACCCGAGGTCAGCGACGACAGCCCGATCAAGGTCGCGCCCAGCTCTCCGGCCGGCGCCTTGATGATGGCCTTGACCATGGCGCCAGCCGTCAGCGGCGCCCCAGCGAGCGACAGCGCGGTCGCGGCCAAGGCCGTCAACAAAAACCATCGCCAGGCGCCATGAGCATATTGAGCCAAGCCGACGCCGAGAAAGAGCGCGCCTTTGGCAAGGCCGTGATGCAGGGCATAGAGCCCAACCAACGCCAGCACGCCGGCGGCGGGCGTTCCTCCAGCGTGCGCGACGCCGATCACGCCGACGACGAGCCCCATCTGGCTTACCGTCGAATAGGCGAGCACTGTTTTGGCGTTGGTCTGCGCAAGACCGAGCAGCGCGGCGGCGAATAATCCTGTGAAGCCCAACCCAGCGAGAACCGATCCGGTCATTTCGAACGCCGCGCCGAGCGGCAAGAACGTGAGCAGCCCGAACACGCCTGCCTTGACAATGGCGCCGGACAAGACCGCCGAAGCGGGCGTGGGCGCCGCCGGATGCGCGAGCGGCAGCCACACATGGAGCGGCATCAGACCCGCTTTAATTCCGAACCCCGCGATCAGGAACCAGAGCGCGGCCGGCGGCGTCGGCGAAGCCGCCAGCGCCGCGCGCACCTCTTCGATCACGATTGCGCCGCCAGCGCCGTGCGCGGCCAACATGAACCCGACCAGAAGCGCTGTCTCGCCAATCACGGCAAGAACGATATAGACGGTGCCGGCGCGGATGGACGCGGGCTTGCGGTCATGAATGACGAGCGGGTACGCCATGAGCGAGACCAGCGCGAAAAACACATAAAAGCTCGCCAGATCGGCGGCGATGAAGACGCCCAGATTGCCCGCCAAGACCAGGTTCCAGAACAGGGCGAACGAGACCGGGCGCGCGTCCTCGCGCATATAGCGCACCGCATAGATCGCCGCGCAGAACCAGAGCGCTGCGGCCCCACCCAGAAACACCGCGCCGGCGTCGGTGAGCATGAGCCCCCCGTCCAGCAGCAGGCCCGGCGCGCCCACAAAAACCTCGCGCGGGGCCCAGAACGCGGCCGCCAAAGCGGGCAGCGGCGCCAGCGGCAAAGCGGCGCGCAGGCGCGATCGTAAGCCCGGCGCGAGGCTCGCCAGCGACAAAAGCAGCGGCCAAACCACCGCCGCCGGCAGCAGCAGGCTCTCCCAGCTCATTGCAGATATCCTGTCTCGGCAATGCGCGTGGCCCAGCCCAGCGGGCTAAACGCCGAAGCGGCCATGACGCCTGCGGCCAGGCACACCGCCGCAGTGACGGCGGCGGGAAGCACAAGCAGCCAATCCTGTGTGCATGCAAGCTCCCGCACCGGCGGCCCGGCGGTCCTGGGGAGCAGCCAGGCTCGGAAAATCAGCGGCAAGAAATAGGCGGCGTTGAGCAGCGACGAGGCCGCCAACACCGCCACCACCCAAGGCGCGTCCGATTGCAGTGCGCCAATGCCCAAATACCATTTCGAGATGAAACCGGCCACCGGCGGAAAACCGATCATGCCAAGAGCGGCAATGGTGAACGCAAACATGGTCACCGGCATGGAGCGCCCGGCGCCGTCAAGATCGGTGACCGCCTTGACGCCCATGCGGTTGGCCAGCGCGCCCGCGCACATAAAGAGCGTGATCTTCATGACGCCTTGGTGCACCAGGTGCACCAGACCGCCGATCACCGCGTAAGGCCCAACCAGGCTCGCGCCCAATATGATGTAGCTGACCTGGCTGACGGTTGAGTAAGCGAGGCGCCGCTTGAGATCGGTCTGCATGAGCGCGCGCCACGACCCGTAGAGGATGGTGATCGAGGCGAGCGCCGCAAGCGGCAAACCGAGGTTCAGCGCGGCGACCGTGTCGACGCCGTAGATATCAAAGATAATGCGCACAATGCCAAACGCCCCGGCCTTGACCACGGCCACCGCGTGCAGCAAGGCGCTGACCGGCGCCGGCGCCGCCATCGCTTCGGGCAGCCAACCATGAAAAGGCACGAGCGCGGCCTTCACCCCAAGTCCGCCAATGCAGAGGATGAAGATGATGGTCAGAGCAAGCGGCGACACCGCGCTCAGATCAGGCGGGTCGGTGAACTCGAGGGGCCCGACCAACGCCTTCAACCATAAAATGCCGGCCAACAACGCTGCGCTGCCCGCCAGCGTATAGGTGAGATAGATCCGCCCCGCCCGCAGCGATTTTTCGTCGCCCCGATGCACGATGAGCGGCCAGGTCGCCAGCGTCAGCAATTCGTAGAACAGGAAGAACGTGATCGCCGTTCCCGACATCGCCACGCCGGTCGCGGCGAGAACACAAAGATTGAAGAAGCCGAAGAAGCGCGGCAGGTTCGGCCCGCGGCCGAAATAGGCGATGGCGTAAATCGTGGTGATCAGCCAGAGAAACACCGACAGCGTGACAAACAGCAGCGCGAGCGAATCGACGCGCAGCAGAAAATCGTGACCGGGCAGAAACTCGTAGCGCCATTCCACGCTGCGCCCGGCTTCCACTTCGCGCAGCAGGTAGCCAACCAAGAGCAGCTTTAAAGACGCGAAGAGAATGTTGAACGCGTTGCGCCACCCCGCCAGCCGCTCGGGCAGCGCAAAGCTGATCAAGGCCGGGATCAGCGGCAGGAACACCAGCAAGAACGGGGCGAGCGCGTTCATGGCGCGGCCCCGATCGCATCCGTCTGCGCCCAAGGCGCCGCGATTGCGGCCAAATCGGCAAACCCAACGCCAAAGAAACCCAGCGCGATGGCGCAGAGGGCGAGCGCCAGCGGCGCCGCTGCGGCGAACGGCGCCGGGACTTCGATGGCGGGGTTATGAGCGCCCGAAAATGCAACGGCGATTGCGCGAAATAGATAGACCGCCGCCATCAAGCCGCCGCCGAGCAACACGGCGGCGTAGAAAAAGGCCCCCTGCGCAAGTGCGGCGTCCAGCAGCATGAATTTCGCTGCAAACCCGCCCGATGGCGGCAGCCCCATGAGCGACACCGCCGCCAGAGCGAAGGCCGTAACTGTCGCCGGCATGACACGCGCCAGGCCGGCGAGGTCGTCGATATCGCGCCCATGCACGGCTTTGAGCATAAGTCCCGCCGCCAGGAACATGGCGCACTTGGCCAGCATGTGCGCCACTGCGTGCAGCGTCATGCCCGACCAGGCCGCCGAGGGATCGCCGGCGGCCGCCAGCGGAAACGCAACAAACAAATAGCCCACTTGCGCGACGGTCGAGTAGGCGACGAGCGCTTTGAGCTGGCGCTGGCGCATCGCCTGAACGGAACCGTAGATCACGCCGGCCGCCCCGAGCGCGCCGAGAAGCCCGACGGCAACCGGGGCGGCGAGTGTCGCGAAGGCCTCGAACCAAAGGCGCATAAGAATGACAAAACCCAGCTTGACGACGATGGCCGACAAGAGCGCGCTCGCTGGCGCGGGCGCGGCGGCATGAGCGGGCGGCAGCCAGCCATGCAGCGGAAACAGCGCGGATTTGACCAAAAGACCGCCGGTCATCACCGCCAAGGCCAGCACGGTCGCGGCGTCGGCTTCGGCCGTTCGCGCCAGCAACGTGACGTCCACTGTTCCGTAATTGGCGAACAGGAGCGCAACGCCGAGCAGATAGGCAAGCGAACCCATGAGGGCGATCAGAAAATAGCGCAACGCCGCCTGCAGCGAACCGAGCGCGGACAGCCCCACCCCCGCCAGACTGACCATTTCGAGGGCGACATAGAGATTGAAGAGATCCGTGGTCAGGAAGCCGGCGTTGGCGCCAGCCCACAAGAGATAGAAAAGCGGCCAAAAACCGCGATTGCGCGCCGACAGGCCCCCGCCCCGCGGCGAAAACTCATGCAGCGCGTGGAGACCGACGAGCGCGGCGCAGAGCGCCGCGCCCAGAACGAAGAGACGCGCGACGCCATCGCCGCGCAGCAGGATTCCGAGCGGCAAATCCCAACCGCCTACCACGTGGGCCGCCTCCGGGGGCAAAACCGCGAGCCAGATCGCAAGGCCCATCATCAGCGGGGACGCCAACAGGATGAGCCAGCGCCCCTGCCCGCCGAGCGCCAGCGCCGCGAGCATGAACCCAAGCGGCGCGGCGACGAGAAGGTCGAGGGGGCTCATGGCCCTTCACGCTTCTCCCCCGAAGGCGCCTCATCGTTGGCGCCGTGCGCGGCCAAGCGCACGATCATCGCCGCGCCGAAGGATGACAGCGCGACAGCCACCACGATGCCGGTAATGACCAGCGCTTGCGCAAACGGATCGGTCCCGCCCGGGCCGCGACCCAGACCGCCCAAAATGAGGAAGACCCCGGCGCCAACGACATTGGCCGCCAACAGCTGGCGTAGCGGATGACGCTTGATTAGGAAACCATAGAAGCCGAGCCCCGCCAGCACCGCGCCGGTCAGCGCGAAAATGTGACCGCCTTCAATGAGCATCGGCGCTGGCCCGGTTTGGCTTGGCTTGCGGCGGGCCGGCGGCCAGCAGCGCCAAGCCTGCCGCGATGGACAGGGCGAGCGCATATTCGATGGTGACGATGAGCGTCTTCTCCAGGCCGTCGGGATAGGCCAAGAACCGCCCGCCGAGCACAGCCCCGGCAAGGCCGATGGCGAGAAAGGTGAGTGGTCCGATCAGCAGCGCGCCCCGCGCCGCCAGGCTGTCAAATCGTGGCGGGACCACGACCCCGCCCAAAGCGGCGACGATGAGAGCGCCAGCCAGGACCGCGCCTGCCTGGAAGGCGCCGCCGGGCAGATCGGAGCCGGCCCAGACGAGGTACGCCGCCATGATCAAAGCAGCCGGCGCCAGCAGCCGGGCGAAAGAATCGGCCACCGTCCGCGAAGGCCGGTCGCTCATGACCATGGCCGTTGGCGAATGGCGCCAGGATGCGTCGGGCGCCAACGACCACGCGGCCACAAGCGCGCCGAGCAGCACGAAGGTTTCAAGCAGCGTGTCGTAGCCACGAAACGCCAACAACACCCCGGTGACCGGGTTTTCGATGCCGAGCCCGGGCAGCAGCGGCGCCACAACTTGGGAAAGCCGATCACCGGGCGCGATGGTGAGGACCGCGCTCGCCAGAACGGCTGTGAAACTCAAACAGAGCGCGACCGCGCCAGCGTGCTGGGCAAGGGAGGCGCGCGTCCCCGTCAAGGTGTCGCCAAGCTCGAATAGCCGGCTGCAGGCGAAGATCAGCACCACGCCGGTCACGCCCGCGCCCACGGCGATTTCAGCGAGCGCCACATTGACGGCGCCCAGCGCCAGCCACGCCAGGCCCAAGAGATTGCCGAAGGCAACGAAGAAGGCGATTGCAGCGAAGGCGCCGCGCACGAAGAGCGCAATTCCAGCTGTCGCCAAGATCATCAGGCACAGCAGGATGTCGAACGCCGCGCTCACGTCCCGCTCTCCCGCTCGTCATCGGCGCGGCGGCCTGATCGGCCTGCACCGGGCGCGGCCCGCGCCAGAAGCTGCGCCGTCATGCCTGAGGCGATAATCGCAAAAAGCCAGACCAGCGCGATCTTCGCGGCGATTGCGGGTTCGGCCCAATAGAGCGTCGCCGCCAGCGACACCAAACCGAGGCCCACATTGTCGGCCTTGGTCAGAGCGTGGAGCCGCGAGGGCGCGTCGGGAAACCGCAACAGCCCGATGGATCCAGCGACATAGAAGACAACGCCCGCAGCCAGCAGCGCGAGCGCCAGGATTTGACGCCAGGCGAGAAGTTCGGCCACCATTGCCCGGCGCCTACCGATCCAACGCGCGAGAGTCCGAGGCGGCGTGTGGCGCAGCAGGCCCCTCGGGCCGTCGCACGAACGCCGAGACCGCCACCGCCGCCAAGAGCGTGGCGACCAGGGCGGCGTCCAACATCGCCGCCTCGTTTCGCGCAGCTCCCAGCGCAACGGCGACGCCGACCATTCCGGTTCCGACGAGTTGCACCGCCATGATGCGATCGACCGAAGTGGGGCCGCGCCAAGCGCGAACAAGTGCGGCCGCCATGCTCGCCAATAGGAGCACAGCCGCCAGCATGAAGGCCTCACTCATCGCGCCCGCGCTCCGCTTCGGCCAGACCAAAGAGCCAATGAACCCGCCTTTCCTCCTGGGCCAGGCTGTCGCTGGCGGCGCTTTCGGCATTGAGCATGTGCACGTTCATTGTCCCCTCGTCCGGTCCCGCCGCCAACGATCCCGGCAATATGCTGATGACGCCGCCTAAGAGCACGTTGGCCGGAGCGAACTGGCGGCGCAGGCGAAGCACCGTCCAGCCGGGTCGTACGGGCAAGCGCGGGTCGAGCGCGCACCGCGCCACGTCCAGGCCGCCCAAAAAGCCCCGCACCAGCAGCATCGGCGCAAACACGGCCGCCCGCCACACGCGCACGCGCGGTTGGCCTGGAGTATATAGACGCAAACTGAGCCATGCCGCCAGCGCCGCCGCCGCGGCGCCATAGGCCCAGCCGTCCATGACGCCTCCGGAGAGCAACAGCCACAGAACGGCGAAGAGTGTCGCCCTTGAAAGCGCGGGGGCGAGGGAGATACGGCCTTCTCGAATCAAATTCAGTCTCCCCGTGGCGATGAACGCCGCCCGGCGCTCCAACACGTGTCCCCCCCTCCCGCGCCTACTTCGTCATCATGACGGGCAAGAGCGGGCGGCTGAGGATAGCATCTGTGGCTCCGCCGGGGATGAATTGGCGGGCCTTCGGCGTGCTATAGGCGCCCGTCACCAAGACGCCCGCCCCCCTCACTATCGCGTTCTGCATCAAAAGCTGACCGATGTCGCCATCACCATGGTCCAGCGTGTCGGCTTGCACGCGCAAGCCGTGACTTTCCAAATAGGCCGCCGCTTGGCGCGCGCCGCGTTCATCCGCAAGATTTTTGTCGCAGCGCACGGTCAGAAGATGAATCTGCCGCATCCGTTTCAGCAACGGCAGCGCGCCCTGAACGGCGCGCGCCGCCGCTTGCGTATGGTCCCAAGCGACCGCCGCCGCGTCGCATGCGATCGCTGCGTGACCGTTGAGCGGGCAGATCAGCACCGGCCGCCCCGACTCAAACAAGAAATCCTCCGCGCGCCGGCGCGCGCCAAGATCCTTGCCGCCAAGACCGATCAGCGTCAGGTCGTGGGTTCGCGCGGTGTTGATGGCTTGCCAATCCGGGCCCAAGATGTCCGCCGAAGTCAGCTGGACGACGCCACACATGCCGGCGTCCTCGATCATGTGGCGCGCGTGCGCTGCGACCAATGCGGCGTCTTCCGCAAAGCGAGCCTCCAGAGCATTGCTGCGCGGCGCTGCGTCTTCGCCCGCGCGCCAGTAAGGCGGCGTGCGAAACTGCAACACCGAAGCCGACACTTTCGCGTTCGTCCCGCGCGCGAGCGCGAGTCCGGCGCTGATAAGAGCCTCCGCGCCCCAATCGACCGCGCCGGGGAGATAGAGATGGATGCGTCCCGGCATGAGCGGTCTCCCGTGGTCGGTTGTCCCTCGCTCTTGCGCCCCTTGGCGCGCCGTCAACGATTGGAAAGACCGAGCTTCCGGCTGCATATGCGCACGCCGATCTGAACTTTCGCCCGGACAGCTTATGAAAAACCATCATCCGAGCGATGCGCGACCCCGCGTCAGATCTCGCCCTTGGGTTCCTCGCCGCTACCGCTTCAAGCCTGGCTTTCCTCGGGTGCGATGATTTGGTAGCGGCGCGGCGCCTTTTGTCCAAGCAAGAGGTCAACGGCTTGGTCAGCCGCATCCTGGAAGGGCTGCAGCACCAGGTCAGGCGCGTGCGCGCCCAAACGCGTCCAGTCCTTGTCGCTATGGGCGGTGACGGCGATGTTGCCTGGATAGTTCAGCGCGCGCAGCGCCGCGACAAGCGCCGCGCGCGGGTCATCTTGCACAACGCCGGTCTCGTGTTCAGGCACTGCCGACACCACCCAAAGCGCACTGTCTAAGGGCAAGCCCGCAACGAATTCAGGATCGGAGGCGTCGCCATAGATGACGTCAAGTCCCTCCGCGCGCCAGCGCTTGATCGCAGCGGGATTGAAATCAACGCCCAAGACGCGCTGTCCGCGGCCTCGCAGGCGTTGCGCGATGGCGCCGCCAAAGCGCCCCAAGCCAAACAATACGACATCATAGCCGCCGCCCTGCGCGGGCGTCGCGTCGAGCTCCCGGCCCGGAACCTTGCGCTCAAACGCCCCCAGCCACGGCTCACACCAGGTGTAGAGCGTATGGGAATATAAGATCATGTAAGTGGACGCCGAGATCGTGATCAGGCCGACCAACGTAACCAGAGCCAGCGCCTCGCCGCCGACATGGCCAAGCGACACGCCCATGGCCATGAAGATGAGCGAAAACTCACTGATCTGAGCGACGGTGAGGCCGGTTAGAAAGCCGGTGCGTTTGCGATATCCCATCGCCGCCATGATCGCCATGACGATAAGCGGATTGCCGATCAATACAAAAGCAGAGAGCAGCGCCGCGGCTGGGATTTGAGCGCCGACCTGCGCCAGATCAAGCTGGGCGCCAAGCGCGATGAAAAAAAACAGCAGCAGGAAATCGCGCAACGGCGCGAGCCGCGCCGCCATCGACTCGCGCAACTTGGTCGAAGCGAGCGCCACGCCCGCCAGCAGGCCGCCAAGTTCCTTGCTGAAGCCGAGCGCATCGCCCAGCGCCGCAAACAGCGCGGCCCAGGCGATGGCGAAGCAGACGAGGAGTTCGGGCGCGCGCGACACCCGGTCGACCAGAGGCTCGGCCAAGTAGCGCATGAAGAGACCGACCATTGCGAGCATCGCCGCCGCATGGAGGACGATCCGCGCTATGTCGACGACCGCCGCGTCGCTCCGAGAGCCGGCTTCCACCGCCGAGAGCACGATCATCGCCAGGACGACGACGAGATCTTGAACGATCAGCAGTCCCAGGGCGATGCGGCCGTGAAGCGAGTCTATCTCGCGTTTGTCGGACAACAGTTTGATGATGATGATCGTGCTCGAGAAGGTCAGCGCCACCGCGACATAGAGGCTGGTCACCACGTCAAGACCGAGCGCCAGGCCCAGCCAGAAGCCAATGATGGACGTGAACGCCACTTGGCCGAGGCCGGTCATCAGCGCGACCGAGCCAAACGAACGCACAAGTCCGAGATCGAGTTTAAGCCCGACGAGGAACAAGAGCACCGCCACGCCGAGTTCGGCCAGAAGCTTGACCTCGTCTTGCGACTGAACGAGCCCGAGCAGCGAGGGTCCAACGAGCACACCGACTGCAATAAAGCCAGTGATGAGCGGCTGGCGCAGCCACTGGCTGAGCAGCCCTAAGGTCGCAGCCAGGACCAGGATGGCGGCGATTTCGTAGAATACGGAGCTGGACAGAATTTGAAGCACCGCTTCCTCTTATTGAGCCGCCTCGAAGGGTCCGCGCGGCGCGGCGTCGAACTTAGAACGAGCCCGCATAATGGGCGATGACCAGGATCGCCGCCAGGGCCGCGATCGGGATCAGGCAGGCGACGACAAAAATGTCCTTGTAGGCCTCTCGATGACTCAGTTTGCAGACCCCGAGTAGCGTCACCACAGCGCCATTGTGCGGCAAGGAATCGAGCCCTCCCGTGGCGACCGCGGTGACGCGATGCAAGAGATCGGGGTGGACGCCAGCGGCGCGGGCGAGGTGGAGATAATCCTCGCCCAGCGTCTCGAGCGCGATGCTCATGCCCCCGGAGGCTGAACCGGTGACGCCCGCCAGCAGATTGACAGCGATAGCGAGCGAAATGAGCGGGTTGTCGGGCGCAATCGAGAGCGCCGCGTCGCGGACGAGCGCGAACGCGGGCAGTGAGGCCACCACGGCGCCGAAGCCGACGAGCGATGCGGTGTTGAAGGCAGGCGCCATGGCGGCTGCGGCCCCCTCATCAAGCGTTCGCTTTGCGTCGTTGAGCCGGCGCCAGTTCAATGCGATGAGCAGCAAGATCGCCGCAATGAGCGCGACCGAGATGGACCAGATCCCCTTGACCTGAGCGAACCCGACAGCGCCGAAGCGCGCTTCGCTGAGATAGCTTGTGTCCAGCGCCGGCAAGAGGTGCGCCGAGAGCAGATAATTGAACCCGAGCACCGCGACGATCGGGACAAGCGCAATCCAAACGGGCGGCGCCGCGCTCGTGGCGCGCGCATCTGGCGCTTGCGCAATGGCGACGTCGAGATCGGCGCTCGCCAGAGCCTGAGGGCGCGCGCGCCAGCGCGCAGCCCGCCGCCGCAGCCAGACGAACCCCAATCCCAGCATGATTGCGCTCGCAATCACGCCAATGCCGGGGGCTGCGAACGCGGTGGTGCCAAAATACGGCATCGGGATCGCGTTTTGGATCGCGGGCGTGCCCGGCAACGCGGTCATGGTGAAGGTGAAGGCGCCGAGCGCTATCGCGGCGGGTATGAGTTCGCGCGGCAGGCTGGCGCGCGCAAACAAGGACGCGGCGATTGGATAGACCGCGAACGCGACGACAAACAACGACACCCCGCCATAGGTCAGCACCGCACAGGCGAGCACAATGGCTGGGATGGTGTTTGCCCTGCCCGCGCGGGCCACGATCGCATCGGCGAGCGATCGCGCCGCGCCACTTTCTTCCATGAGCTTGCCGAAGACAGCGCCTAAAAGAAACAATGGGAAGAATTGGATCAAAAACCCGCCCATCGCCGGCAAGAACACTTGCGTGTAGGAGGCGAGCAAAGGCGCGCCGGCCGCGGCCACTGCGACCAGCGCGGCAAGCGGGGCGAGCAGCAAGATGTTAAAGCCGCGATAGGCCAGGAAAATCAAAAGCCCCAGGGCAAGTACAGCGCCGGCCAAACCTAGCATCGTGACTTCACCCCAGAAGCGGCCCAAATCCGGCGTCGCTGGTCCTAAATTGTATTGAGATTGAGCGTCGAGGTTCGGCCAAGGTCGCCGCCATGTCGCGACAGCCAGGCGTCGGCCGCATTGACGCCCAGTCCGTGCAGCCGGGTCAAAAACGACCATTCAGGGTCCAAACGCGCCTTGGCGCTGGGGCTGACATTCGCTTCATCGGCTGCGATCCGATGCAGCCGCAACGCGCGCAAATGGTCAAACAGAGCATGCTCAAAGCGCGTCGTCGCCGGCTCCCTCTCCAGCGCCTGCTTCAACAGCGCGACGCCGCGCAGCTCGCGCATCAAGCTGGCGTTGAAATTAATCTCGTTTAGCCGGCCCGCGATGGCGGCCGCGCTGCGCGGGTGGTCGCGGCGCTCGGGCGGATTGAGTTGCACGATCAAGAGGTCAGCGGGTTCGCTCTCCTCGATCAGCGGCAAGAGCGCGGGATTGCCGGCATAGCCGCCGTCCCAATAGGCCTCGCCATCGATCTCGACCGCCTGGAACACCTGCGGCAGGCAGGCCGACGCCATGATCGTCTTGGCGCTGAGGTCGCGGTTGCGAAACACTTTGAGTTCGCCGGTTCTCACATGCGTCGCTGACACAAAGAGCTGCATCTGCGAGCATCGTCTCAAACGTTCGAAATCAACGCTGTCAGTGAGCAGATCGAGCAGCGGATTGATGTTGAGCGGGTTCATTTCATAGGGTGAAAGCTTGCTTGTCATCTCCTCGGACAATGCTGACCATGCGGCGAGCCACGGCCCGGCCAGCCAGAGGCCAGTCCATGGCCAGAACGCGCCGGCGAAGAACAAGGCCTGAAACGGTCGGCTGAGCGTGTCATAAGCATGGGCGGCGCGGCTGACACGCTTCCAGAACGACCAAAGCGCTTGCTGGGCGCCCGCGCGCCCATTTGCGACGAGCCCATCGGCCATGATGACGGCGTTGAGCGCGCCCGCGCTTGCCCCGCTGATGGCGGCATAGGTCAAACGCCGCTCATCGAGCAGGCGATCGAGCACGCCCCAGGTGAATGCGCCGTGCGCGCCTCCACCCTGCAGCGCCAATTCGAGCACGATGTCGCCCTTGTTCATCGGCGCTGCTTTCCTGTCGCGGTTGCGCGAACAAACGAACCGTTGCGGCGGCGTTGATCGGGTCTGCGTTTCAAGCCGAAGCGATCTCCTCGGCGGCTTTCGGCCAGAAGCTGGCGCCATCGCCGTTGAACATTGCCATGTCGCCCAGGATTTCATTGACGGTGAGCGAGGCCGCGCGCCTAGCGTCGAGCTTGCGCCATGGCGGGCAAAGCGCGCGCGGCGGCGTCTGCGCCGCCGCCACCGCCACATCCGCGTCGGAAGCGTCGCCCGCACGCTGCGCGACGCGCGCTAAACGCAGCGCCAGCGGCGCGTCCAGCCAATAGGCCAGGAACGGCGCGCCGCGGGCTGCGCTCTCGATAGCGTCCCGGGTCGAACTGACGCGAAAGGTCGCATCGGCGACGACGCTTGCGCCCGCGCCGATCGCCTGCGCCGCGCGCGCGGCGAGATCGCGATAGATTTCAGCACGCCGCTCCGGCGCGTAGGTTGCCTGCGTAGCGCGCGCCTCAATCGCGAGATTGGCGCGCGCCTTGCGCAAGACATCGCTGCGCAAGAGCCGCGCGCCGGCGGGGCCTGGCAATTCGGGCGCGACCGCCGCGGCAATCGCGGATTTGCCGGCGCCGGAAAGCCCGCCCAATGCGATCAGCATGGGAGGATTGTGGTGCAAGAGGCCAAGCCCCAAGGCGCGATAGGCGTGGGCGGCCTCGATCTTTCCAGCCAGTGTGGAGACCGCCATCCGTACGCAGGCGCGCAGGCCCATGAAGAAGCCGAGCAGGTCGAGCGCGGCTTCGTCCTCTCCCGTCTCATCCCAGTATCGGTTCATCGCCGCATTGGCCAACTCGTCGAGACCCGCGCGACGCAAATCCATCAGCAGGAACGCCAGATCATAGAGCACGTCCGTCGTCGCCAGGCGCGCGTCAAATTCAAGCGCGTCGAAGAGCGTGGCGCGCCCGTCAATTATACAGAGGTTGGCGAGATGCAGATCGCCGTGACCGCGGCGCACCTTGCCCGCTTGCCGGCGCGCTTCGATGAGCGGCGTCACGCGCGCCAGCTCTCGCTCCAATCGTTCGTAAAGCAAGGGCGAGGCCGCCGCTTGGCCGTGTTCGCTTGCGCCATGCGCCTCGGTACGCCGCAGCGTCGCGATGACGTCGGCATAATCGCTGACGCGGCCGAACTCCGACACAGGCGGCGCCTTCGCATGGGCGCGCGCCGCCGCGCTGGCGGCGGCTTCGGCATGAGCGCGCGTCAAGCGGCCCGCGCGCGCCAATTTGTCGAACTGCAGCGCCTGATCGAAACGCCGCATCACCACGACCCAGTCGACGATGTCGCCGGCCCCGTTAATTTCAAATCCATGGTCCGCGTACGTCACCGGATGCGCGCCGAGATACATTCCCGGTGCGAAGGTCTGATTGATCGAGGTCTCGGCCATGCACGCGGCGCGTCTTTGGGAGAGCGTGGAAAAATCGGCAAACGGCAGTCTGACGGCGCGCTTGAGTTTGAAAGCGTGGTCGCCCGATAAGAAGAGGTGTGACAAATGCGTGTCGATGCGCTTGACGGGCGCTGGCGCGCCCTCCACGCCGCCAGCTTCAAAGGCGGCGACAATCAGGCTCTGCGCGTCAGCGACCTTCGCCGTTGCGGTCAACCGGGCGCCCATATGCTTCGATCTCCTCTGCATTGGCGAGCCCCGCTCTTCAGATAAGACTTCGTTGCGGTCCTGGAATTGACTTTGCGCAAGGGCGCTTACGACGCTGGACAGTGTGAGGCCACGTCTTCAAGCCGGCGCATGACGCCATCGGCGGTGGCGGCGCCCGCGACCGGGACGCCCGCGGCGCGCAAGCTGCGTACGGTCCAATGGTTGCAATTGTTCCAGAGAGAGAAGGACCGATCGGCGCCGCGCAAGAAGGCTGAGATCTCGCCATAATGTCCAGCCGCAACGCGCACGGCTTCGCCGGTCTCTGTCAGTTCCACTTCAGCGGCCAAGAACGCTTCGAGCTCCGCCGCCCCCGCACGCGTCAGCGCGACCCTGCGAAGCTGACCGTCGGCAAAATGTTGCTCAGGCGCACGATCAAGGGCGATCACATGCACCACGGTGGGGCCGCCGGGCGCCGCCGCGCGCAGGCCCTGCCAGAACGTGCCGCCGCCGCGCTCGCGATAGAAATCCTCATCGCCCCAGCCGATCGAAATCCAAGCCGCCTCGGGGAACAGGCGGCGAAGCGGATGCGCAGGCGCGAACGCTTGTCCTGGAATGATGAGATTGGAATGGAAGCCATTGGAATGAACGGCGATCTCGACGCACCCTTCGGCGACGGGGGAGGCCGGGAGCTGCGCCACCGCGCTTGCGCAGGCGCTCAGCATCCAGGCCAGCAAGAGAGCGGCAAAGCTTCGCATCACCAAAGTCTAGCTGATGCGGCCGCAGAGCCTTTGCGAATCATCAAGGCGCGGCGCAGACGCATGCGTGCATCAAGCTCTGGCACGCCGCTTCATGAGGGATGCGCATCGCCCATGCTTCAGCAGACATTGCCGAGCGCTGAACCTTTAGAGGCCGGTCAACCGGCGCAAGCGCCTTCCAAGCACATCGTCGACGTGCTGTTGGAGGAGCGCGCGCCGCATCTCATGCGCTCGGTCTTCTGGCCGCTGCTGCGTGGGCCGCTGTTCGCCCTGCTCGATTATCGCGGCGCGCGCGCGACCGCCGACGCCATCGCCAGTCTCGACGGTCAAGCGGCGCTTGCCTTCGCCCGCGAGCGACTGCATCTGCGCGTCGATGTGACATCGCTGGAGCGGATCCCGCGCGCGGGCAGATGCGTGATCGTCGCCAACCACCCCACCGGCATCGCCGATGGGATTGCGGTTTCGGCCGCCTTGGCGCAGGCGCGTCCTGACCATTGCTTCTTCGCCAACGCTGACGCGCTGCGCGTGTGCCCGGGCTTGGCGGACGTGCTCATTCCGGTCGAGTGGCCGGCCGATAAACGCACTATTGAAAATACCAAGCTCACGCTGCGGCGCGCCAAGCGCGCCCTCGCCGAGGAACGCGCCGTGGTGATATTCCCCGCAGGCGCGCCGGCGCGTTTGATCGACGGGCGGATCCAGGAGCCGCCCTGGGAAAAGTCGGCGATCGCGCTGGCGCGCAAATATGCAGCGCCGCTCGTGCCTGTGCATGTGGCCGGACCGCCCTCCTTCACCTATCACGCCTTTCATCTGATCTCGCGGGAACTCCGCAATCTGACGCTGTTCCGCGAATTCCTGAACAAGGCCGGGCGGCGCTTCACTTTGACCGTCGGTCTCCCTATCGCGGCCAGCGCCCTAAGCGGCGAGGCAGGCGCGGTCACCGAACATTTGCGCGTTTTCACCGCCCAAACGCTGGGGCGCAATCCAGATCAGCCTTTTGCCTCCGCCGAAGCCGGCCGCTCAGCCATCGCCAGTGCGGCGCCGTAATCGGTTTTGCCGGTTGGCAAAATCGGCACCGCGGGCACGATCACGACACGCCGCGGCAGTTCGATATGCGGGGCGCCATTTGCCTTGGCGTGCTCGACCAGTGCGTCTCTACGCGCCCCGGCTTGATCGGTGACCAGCACCAATTCCTCCGAGCGATCCTCGCCTGCGACCGCGAGAGCCGCATGGCGGGCGTCGGGCCAGACCTCCTGCGCATGCGCCTCAACGGCGGCGAGCGACACCATTTCCGCGCCGATCTTCACGAAGCGCTTGGTGCGGCCGAGGATGGTCACAAATCCTTCTGTGTCGATACTGGCGAGGTCGCCGGTGTCGAACCAGCCTTCGGGCGGCGCTTCGATCATTTCCGTCTCGCGCAAATAGCCGCGCATGATATTCGGCCCGCGCACCTCCAGCCTGCCGCCTTGGGCGACGCCGGCGAACGGAACCAGGCGTGCTTCAACGCCAGGCAGAAGCCGTCCCACGGTGCCGTCGCGATTGAAGTCCGGCTGATTGACCGCGACCACCGGCGCGCACTCGGTCGCGCCATAGCCCTCGAGCAAGACGGCCCCGCAGGCGCGCCGGAAGGCGGCGCGCGTGGCCTCGCGCACGCGCTCAGCGCCCAAAACGACCATGCTGAGGCTCTTGAGCGCGCCCGGATGAGCGCTTCGCACATAATGGGCCGCGAACGTATCGGTTGAAATCAGCACATTGGCGCCTGTCGCCGCGATCATGGCGGGAATGCGCTCATGATGCAGCGGCGATGGATAGAGAACGGTTTTGAGCCCGGACAGCAAAGGCAAGAGCGCGCCGCCGGTGAGGCCGAAGGCGTGGAACATGGGCAGCGTGTTGAAGAACACCCAATCGGGCTCAAACCGCGCATGGCGGCGGCATTGCTCGACATTGGCGATCAGGTTCTCGTGGCTCAAGACCACGGCCTTCGGCGCGCCCGTCGTGCCCGACGTAAACAAAATGACCGCCGGATCGCGGGCGACGCCGCGCGGCCGCGGCGCCCATATATGCGCCGCCACGAAGGCGCGCGCTTTATCGAGCGGCGTCAGGCCGTCCCGGACAGTTTCCAGCTCCACAATTTTGCATTGGCCGCTCAGAGCGGTGATCAGGTCGCCAAGCTGGGCCGCCTTGATGAAGCGGCGCGAGGTGAGCACAAGTCGCAGCTTGGCCAATTCACACGCCGCTTGCACCGATTTTGCGCCGGCCGCGTAATTCAGCATCGCCGGCGTGCGCCCCGCCAGGTGCAAGGCAAAGAAGGCGATCACCGCGCCAAGGCTGGTGGGGAGCATGACGCCGACCCGCTCGCCCGGCGTCGTGAGCGTTCTTATCCGTCCCGCAAGCGCATGCGCCGCGAGCATAAGGCGATCATAGCTCAGCTGGTCCTGTTCGTGCCCCTCAAGCACGATGCGTCCACCGCCATGGCGCCGGCGCGCCTGTTCAAGCGCCTCCGCCAACGTGGCCGGCGCATCGCGAAGATCAAGCGGGGGCCCAGAGCACGCGCTCGCGTGCGGCGCGGCATTTGTCGCGGACGCTTGCATGGGGACGGATGGCTCCTGCATCGCTGCTCCTTACCCCTGATCAAACTAGCCTTGCCGGTCGCCGCGCGTCTTTGCGGATTGTCAAACCGTCGGCGGCGCGTTCAGTCCGGTTGCTTTGCACGCTCACTTGCATCGCGCCGGTTGGCTTCGATGCAGGCGCGAAGTTCTGCCTGGCGCGCTTCATTGAGGCCGTAGCCGCGCAGAACGAAGGCGGCGCTCAGGCTGAAGAGGACGGGGCCGCCGACAAAGATCGCCTCCAATGCGCCCATTGCCGCGGCGCTATTGGCGCGGCCGAGATTGGCGTCAAATCCAGCCCATGCGAGCATGGCGTAGGCGATGGGCCCGAGCGCAAGACCGATCTTGGTCGCTGTCAGGAGCAGGCCAAAGAAGAGACCTGAGCGCAGCGCGCCGCACTGGTTTTCGTCTTCATCGACGACGTCGGCCAGCATCGCGCGCACCAGCATGACGCCCGCGCCTTGGGCGAGCCCGGCGGCGAACATGCCCGGCGCGGCGACAGCGATGAGGCCGGCGGGCAGGATCGGCAGCATGGCGGTCGCCGCCGCGCTATAGATGCAAGCGCCCTGCAAGGCCTTGTGCTTGCCGAACCGCTGGCCAAGCCAAACCCATAACGGCACGCCGGCAAGACCTGCTATAAAGAAGATGAGAAGCAGCGCATGGGCCTCTCTTTCAAAACCCAATCGATATTGAAAATAGAAGACGAACAATCCCCCGCTCAACCCTTGCGCGATGCCGATAAGCAGACTGACCGCGAGCACGATGCGGAGCGGCCGGTTGGCGCCGATCAGCGCCAGCGTCTGCTTGAGCGAAAGCCGGGGCTGAGGGGCGATCGCCGCTTCGCGCGTGAAGCCGACGGCCAGCGCGACCGAAACGGGCAAAGCCAGCACCAGCGCCCAGCCTAAAGCATGAGCTGCTTCCACGTCCCCGCCCCACCCGCTCCACACCACATAGGCCGGAAGCGCGAGCACGGCGAGCTGGCCAACCGCGCCGGCGGCTTGGGCGGCGCCCAGCACGCGGGTGCGGCCGTGATAGTCGGGCCGCAATTCCCCCGCCCAGCTCAAATGCGCGATCATCATCGCGCCAAGCGCGGCATAGAGCCCAAGCACCACCACTTGCGCCCAAGCCTGACCGCGCGCGCCTTCAAGTCCGGCGAAGGCGAGCCACGCCAAGAGCATCAGCAAAGGCGCCACGGCGGCGAGCCAAACGCGCCTTCGGCCAAAGCGCAGGCGCGTTGCGTCCTGGACATGGCCAAGCGCTGGGCCAAGGCCCAGATCGAGCAGCCGCGCCGCTAAGAACAAGGCCGACACCTGTTCAAGCGGCATGTCGAGATGGGTGGCGAAATGCGGCGGCAAAAACACGATCAGCGCAAGCGAGAGCGCCAGCAGCGGCGCTTGCGGCAAGGAAAAGAAGAAAAGCTCAAACCGGCGCGGGGGCGGGCGTTGCGTGCTCATGACGGCGCCGGCGCGCATCCAGCGCCTAGGCGCATGCGAGAGCTGATGGACGTGAGCGCTTGCATCGGCGTGAACCTTCCGTGGCCACAGCGTCCCCGGACCTGCAAATAGCCGCGCCTGCCGCGTTTGAGATTGAGGAAAGTCAACTCGGTGCGCGCGCGGAGGCGCCAAACAGGCGCAGCCGCGACGCGCGCTGGAGCCCTGCATTGAAGGATTTGTTGCTACACATTGACGGCTATCCCGCGCCGACGGCGCAGTCGGCGATCGATCAAGCCGTCGCTTTCGCCGCCGCACTTGACGCTCGGGTATCCGCGCTCGCGGTCGCGGTCCTGTTCGACGCGCCGGGCTTGGCCACCCTGCTCGGCCTACGCAGCGCGCTCGATGAAGAACAAAGGCGCAGCGCTCAAGCGTGCGAAGAGGCGCTTGCTTATTTTCGCCAACGCGCCGGCAGCGCGGGCGTGCTCGGCCAGGCGCTCCTCGCGCCCGCGCCGTTAAACGCCGCCGGCGATCTCATCGCTGAGCGCGCCCGCACACGCGATCTCTGTCTTGTGCCGCTTGGCGCAGCGCTCGACGGCCAAGGCGAGGTTGCGCAAGCTGTGGTCTTCGCTGCTGGGCGGCCAGCGCTTGTGTTTCATCCCGACGCCGCGCCGCTTGCGGCCGCGCCCATGGCGAACATCGTACTTGCCTGGGACAATAGCCGCGCCGCCGCCCGAGCCATGGCCGATGCGATGCCGCTGTTGGAGAAGAGTGGGCGCGTGCGCGTGCTGACCGTCCTGGGCGACAAAGCCGGGGCGCAGCCAGGCTGCGGCGCTGATGCAGTGCGCCATTTGACCGCGCGCGGCGTCAACGCCCGCGCTGAAGAGATCGAGGTTTCAGGATCGGCCCACGCCGCGCTTGAGGCCTATCTTGAGCGTACGCGCTGCGATCTCTTGGTTATGGGCGCATTCGGAAAATCGAACATTCGCGACTTCGTGCTGGGCGGGCTCACAGAACACGTCCTGGCGTCGCCAAAGGTTGCGGTGTTGCTCTCGCATTAGGGCCGCCAATTGGATCGCTTTCGGAGATCAATATATGAGCGTGCGCCATCTCGACTATCTGTTCCGGCCGCGCTCGGTTGCGGTGATCGGCGCCTCTGACCGTCCGCATAGCGTTGGCGCGACAGTTATCCGCAACCTGCTCGCCGGCGGCTTCGCCGGCGCGATCACGCCCGTCAATCTCAGGCATGATGAGGTCGCCGGCGTCAAAGCCTATCGTGACGTCGCCAGCCTCCCCGAGCCGGCGGACCTCGCCATCATCTGCACGCCCCCGCACACCATTCCGGATCTGATCGCTCAACTCGGCGCGCGCGGAACAAAGGCGGCGATTGTCCTGACGGCGGGTCTTGGCGCAGCCCAAGATGCAAGCGGGCGTTCGCTCCAGACCGCCATGCTTGAAGCCGCAAGGCCGCACCTCTTGCGCATTCTTGGGCCCAATTGCGTCGGCCTGCTGGTCCCAGGACGCGGTCTTAATGCGAGCTTCGCCCACACCAACGCGCGCCCTGGCCACCTCGCCTTTGTCTCGCAGTCGGGCGCGCTGGCGACAGCGCTGCTCGACTGGGCCAATTCAAGAGACATCGGCTTTTCCCATTTCATCTCGATGGGCGACAGCGCCGATGTCGATTTCGGCGACGTGCTCGATTATCTGGCCAGCGATCCCGGCACGCGGGCGATTTTGATGTATGTCGAATCGATCAGCGCGCCGCGCAAATTCATGTCGGCGGCGCGTGCGGCGGCGCGCAACAAGCCGGTCTTGCTGGTCAAGTCCGGCCGCGCGCCGGAAGGCGCGAAGGCCGCAGCCTCCCACACTGGGGCGATGACCGGTTCGGACCTTGTTTTCGACGCCGCAATCCGGCGCGCCGGCATGTTGCGGGTCTCGACGCTGGCGGATCTGTTCGTGGTGGCCGAAACCCTGGCGCGCGCCAAGCCGCTGGCCGGCGACCGGCTCGCGATCATGACCAATGGCGGGGGCGCGGGCGTGCTGGCGGCCGACGCGCTCTCGCTGGGCGGGGGAACACTGGCCGCGCTCTCTGAAGGGCTCATGCACCGGCTTGACGCCGTACTGCCGGCCACCTGGTCGCACGGCAATCCCGTTGACATTATCGGCGATGCGCCGGTGGCGCGCTATATAGAAACCCTGCGCGCCCTGCTCGAGGCGCCCGAAATTGACTCCGTGCTCTTCATGCATGCGCCATCGGCGATCGTGCCCAGCGCCGAGATTGCGCGCGCATGCGCGCCCTTGGCGCAACAAGCAACGCGTCAGGTGCTAGGCTGCTGGCTCGGCGGCGACGGCCTCGCCGAGGCCCGCAGCGTGTTCGCAGAGGCCGGGATCCCCGTCTATGACACGCCGGAGCAAGCCGTCGACGCGTTCTTGAGCATTGTCCATTATCGGCGCAACCAAGAGCTTTTGCTGCAATCTCCATCCTCGGCGCCGGTCGAGGTCCGGTGCGATCGCGAGGCCGCGCGCGGCCTCGTCGCCGAAGTGCTCGCCGACGGCAGAGACATGCTGACCGAGCCCGAGGCCAAGCGCTTGCTGGCTGCGTACGGCATTGGCGTGGTTGACACCAGGACCGCCGCCAGCGTCGATGCGGCCGTGACTGCGGCGGCGGCGATCGCGCGCCCGGTCGTGCTTAAAATTCTCTCGCCGGACATCTCTCACAAATCCGATGTGGGCGGCGTAGCGCTTGGCCTTGAAACAGCCGACGATGTGCGCGCGGCCGGCGAAGGCATGCTCGCGCGGGTGCGGCGCTTGCGCCCCGATGCGGCGATCACGGGCTTTACCGTGCAGGAGATGATCAAGCGGCCGCGCGCGCACGAATTGATCGTCGGCGTGGCCAGCGACCCGATTTTTGGCCCGGCGATCTTGTTTGGCCAAGGCGGCACGGCGGTGGAGGCGATCGCCGATCGCGCCGTTGCGCTGCCGCCCTTGAACGTGACTTTGGCGCGCGATCTCATTTCGAGAACGCGCGTGGCGCGCCTGCTGGCTGGCTATCGCGATCGGCTGCCGGTCAATGCCGACGCGCTTCACCAAGTGCTCATGCAAGTCTCGCAATTGGTGTGCGATCTGCCTGAAATCGTCGAGTTGGACATCAATCCCCTGCTCGCCGACGATGAGGGCGTCATCGCGCTCGACGCCCGCGTGCGCATTGCGCCCGCGGTCGCGCCGGGCGCGGCGCGTTTGGCCATCCGTCCTTATCCAGCGGAGCTGGAAGAGAGCGTGGGCCAAGAAAGCGGCGGCCTCGTATTGCGACCGATCCGCCCCGAGGACGAGAGCGGTTTGCGCGCGCTCATCGCAGCCGCCCGCTCGCGCGAGACGTCAGCGCCCAGTTTCCTCCAGCGCCTGAGCGACCGCGACATCGCGCGGCTTACGCAGATTGATTATGAGCGGGAGATGACCTTTGTCGCCATGTCTGGCCCTGAGATGCTGGCGGCGCTCCGCGCGCTGTCCGATCCTGACAATGTTCGAACCGAGTTTGCAGCGCTGGTCCATCCGGCCGCGGCCGATCAGGACCTGGAGCGTTTGCTGGTCGCCAAGCTGATAGATTATGTGCGCCGGCGCGGCGGGCGCGCGGCGCACTGCGTATGCCGCGCGGCTGAGACAGGGCTCATCGCAGCGGCGATGGCTTCGGGCTTTGCCTGCGCCCAGAACTCGGCCTCCGGCGAGGTGGCGCTCAGCCTCGATCTGAGCTGACCTTCAGTTCAGACTTGGGCTCTGACTTGGTTCGCCAGGACCCGAGCGGCGCGGTTAGCGCTGGCGCACATAAAGGCCGGGCGCGGGATCGAGCAAGGGACCGAGTTCGCGCGCGCCCATGTCGGGGCGCGCGACCAGGTCCGCGGTGCTGTGGGCCTGCAACCAGCCCAGCCATTCGGGCCACCAGGATCCCTGGCAAAGCGGCGTGTGCGGCAGCCACTCGTCGGGGTCTACGTAGTTTGCGCATGAGCCCACGCTCTGCACGCGATAGTGCGCGCGCGGCTTGCCGGGCGGGCTGACGATCGCCGTATTGTGGCCGCCCCCGCTCAGCACGAAAGTGGTTTCAGCGCCGGAGAACAACGCGATCTTGTAGACCGAGCGCCAGGGCGCAATGTGATCGAGTTCGGCGCCAACAGCGAAAATCGGCGTCTTGATATCCTTGAGCGCGGCCGCCGAGCCATCGATGTCGAGATTGCCTTGGGTGAAGCGGTTTTCCAGAAAGAGCCAGCGCAAATATTGGCTGTGCATCAGCGCGGGCATCCGGGTCGCATCCATCAACCAGGCGTCAAGCGCGCTCGCCGGCCGGCGTGCGCCGATAAGGTAGCGTTCGACCAGGCGCGCCCACAGCATATCGTTGGCGCGCAGCGCGTAGAAGGCGCCCGCCATCTGACGCGCGTCGAGATAGCCTTGGCGATCCATCATGTCTTCGAGCGCCGCGACCTGGCTCTCGTCGATGAACATGGTCAGCTCGCCCGCCTCGGCGAAGTCGGTTTGCGCCGCAAGCAGGCTCAGCGTGCAAAGCGGCGAATTCTGGTCGCGATCAAGTGCGGCGGCGGCGATGGCGAGGATCGTGCCGCCCAGACAATAGCCAACGCCATGCACGGGCGCCCCGTCTGTGATCTTGTTGACGGCGTCAAGAGCGGCGAGCACGCCGTCGACGCGATAATCGTCTAGGCTGAGCGCGCCATCTTCCGCGCCCGGATTCTTCCAGGAAATGCAGAACACCGTGAAGCCCTGCGAGACAAGATAGCTGATCAATGACTCGCCGGGCGCAAGATCGAGAATGTAATACTTCATGATCCAGGCCGGCACGATCAGGATCGGCTCGGCGTGAACGCGCCCCGTCGCCGGCGCGTATTGGATGAGCTCCATGAGGTCGTTGCGGAACACCACCTGCCCAGGCGTTGGCGCAAGGCTCTCGCCGAGTTCAAAGGCGTCCGCGCCGAACGGCGCCGCGCCGCGCTGGAGCCGCGCCATGTCGTCAAGCCAATTGAGCCCCCCTTGCGAAAGGCATGCGCCGCCGCTCTGCGCCATGGCGTCGATCACGCCGGGATTGGTTAGCGCGAAGTTCGACGGCGCCAGCGCATGCAAGATCTGCTCGCCCATGAAGCGGACGCGGCGCATGTGGTGAGCGCGCACGCCTTCAAGCGGCTCAGTCGCGCGCCGCCAGGAGGCCTCCAACGCCAGTTGCCATTGCTTGAAGAGATCGAAGGGCGCCACGTCCCAGGCCGGGTCGCGAAAGCGCCGATCCGAAGCCGCCGCCGTGAGCGGGGCGCGCCCGGCCCGTGACGGCGATGGATCGAGGGCGAAAGCGGCGATCCGAGCGGCGTTGGTCCACGTCTCCAGCGCCCACGCCGCTGAACGCCCCGGCGACATGGCGCCATGATAGAGCCAATCTTCCCAGGCCTGCAGAGCCGCCCAATAGGACGCCCCGCCATTGGCGCTCGCGAGCACGCCGCGCAGCAATCGATCATAATCGTCAGCGGCCGAATGCATTGGCGGCGCAGATGCGCCTTGCGCAAGCGCTCGCGCGTCGCTCTCCTTTTCGTCGCGGGTCGTGCGGGGTGGGCTTGAAACACGCAGCGCCGCCGAGCGCGGGCGCCGGATGCGCTTGGCGGCGCGGGTCGGGGCGGAAACGGGCGCCGTCATGCAGAAAGCCTCATTGTCGGCGGCGCGAACACGGAGCCGATAAAATCTAGTCGCTCATCCTGGACCGCGTCACATTGACTTCCGTCAATCACCGGCCGTCTCCGGTGCGGGCGACAGGCGCCTCAAGCGTGGATCGGCGGCTCGGATGCGCTGATCATCGCCATTTCATCTTTCAGGCGAAGCTTATCGATCTTGAGCTGTCGGACCCGGTCAAGGTCGGGACAGGCGCGCGCGCTCATCCTCCAACGCACGCTCTAATTCGGCATGGCGTTCGCGCAAGGCGGCGAGGCGGCGCTGCATCAGTCGCGCTCCCCAGCGGAGGGAGCGGAAGCCGCTGGCGCCGTCGCCTTCGCTTTCTGTTCAGTCTTCTTCTTCGCCGCATCGCGCTTTTGCGCATCCCGGCGTTTCTTGTTCCTTGCCGCGTGGGCCGCAGCCAGCGCTTTCAGCATCTCCTTGGCTCCTTGCCATATGCGCGACGCGTTTTAGCGCAGCGCCGCCTTCGATCGACATGGCCACGCCAACGCCGACGCGCAAGCGAAGCCACGATTAGGAATCGTCATGCTTTCAATTTGCGCCCCGTGGATTGCGCCCTGTAGTACGGCGACGCCGGTCTGGCGCCAGAGTTGCGCCGCCCGGCGCGCATACTGCGTCCTCATCGTCGGTATCTGCGCTTGTCATTGTGGGCACCGTTGCGCGGTTGCATGCGATCGCCACGTTCAAGCAGCGGGCCGGGCCCCTCTGACGACGGATTGGCCGTTGTGATGTCGGACCGCATCGGGCGCGCTCGATGCTGTCACACGTTGACCCATTGGCGCGCCGACACTTGGAGACCAAGCATGTCGGGCCGCTTTCACCTTGTCCTCCCCGCCTTCTCACCCAGCGCCGCCGATGAAATGATCGCACGCGGTGTGGCGCTTGCGCAGACGCTTGACGCGGGCCTCACCGTTTCGGTCCCACGCCTTGAAGCGGCCACGCCCACGCATTGGCTCGCCAGCGAGTACATGTATCCGCACGTGCAGGACCTCAACACGCGCGCCGACGCCGAAGCAGAGCGCCTTGCGGCGCACGCGCGCGACGCGGGCCAGGCAGCGGGCGTTTGCGTGGAGATTGTGCGCTCGCCGCTTGGGCTGATGGGCGGCGACCGCAACACCGTGCTCACCGCGCGCACGCATGACTTTACCCTGCTCGGTCTTGCCGATGATGACAGCGAAGCAAGGGGCCATGCCGAGGAATTGCTGTTCGATAGCGGGCGTCCGCTGCTGATCTGCCCGCTGAGCCGGCCCGCGCCGATCCGCTTCGACAAGATCGTGCTTGGCTGGGACCACACCGAATCGGCCGCGCGCGCGCTTTGCGGCGCGCTGCCGGTCTTGCAGCGCGCGCGCGATGTGCGCGTGCTCACGATCCTTGGCGCCAAACGTCTGTCCCGCACCGATGGCGCTGGCGAGGCCGCCGCATACTTGCAGAGCCACGGCATCGCCGCAGAGGCCGAGACGATCGAAAGCGCCGACCGCGCGCCAGGCCAGCTGCTCATGGAAGCGGCGATCGCACGCGGCGCCGACCTGCTGGTGATGGGCGCCTACAGCACCCTGCGAGCGCGCCAATACCTCTTGGGCGGGGTCACGCGCGGCGTCTTGAGCGCGCCGCTGCTGCCCATCCTGGCGGCCAATTAAGCAAGCCACCCGTTTCGCTAGTGAACAAAATCAAGGAGCACCCAATGAGCAGCCGCAACCGCAAGCACAATATGCGTCACCTCACCCAAGCCGAACTGCGCGGTGAATTCGAGCAAGCTGACAGCGCCTTGATGGAAGCCATCGTCGCAGGCTGCGCGCTGGTGGCTAATGCCGACGGATGGGTGGCGCGTGAGGAACGGCGGCGCATGAACGGCATGGTGCGCGCGCTCGATCCGGTCGCGGCCTTTGGCGGCGACGAGGTGGAGGCTTTTTTCAAGGAGCTCAACAGACGCTTTTCCCAGGACCATGACGACGCCGAACGCCACGCCCTCTCCCTCGTGGAAAAGTTACGCGGCAGGCAGCCGGAGAGCGATCTTCTCATCACCGTCTGCCAGGCCATCGCCGGCGCCGATGGCGGCTATGACGCCGAAGAGCGCCAGGCGCTGCTCAAGCTCTGCGCCGCGTTGGATCTTGATCCCGCGACGTTCGAACTGACCCCCGCTTAACGCGCGCAGCCAAGGGAGATCGTCATGTTACACCTCAACCGCCGCGCTGCGGCCGATCCGAGCGCATGCCCGCCGCCGCCGCACGAAGCTTCAGACGTCTTCGCCTTTGGTCCGAGCGGGCTCGCTGGGGTACGCATGCGCTTTGCGCGCGGCGAGGAGATCTTCTATCAGGGCGGCGCATCCGACCACGTCTACCGCGTCGTGTCGGGGGTGGTCAGCAGCGTGCGCTACTCAAGCGAGGGCGGACGCCAGATCATGCGCTTTCATTTCGCCGGCGACATCTTCGGGCTTGACCCCGCGCCGATGCGGACGTCGTGCGCGGAAACCATAACCGATGTGGAAGTTCTCGCCGTGCGCAGCGCCGTGTTGAACCGGGCGGTGGAGGCCAATGCGGCGAACGCGCGAGCTCTCATTGGCCTCGTTCATGAAGAGGTGCGGCTGACACAAGAACATACAAGCTTGCTTGGCCTGAAGACGGCGCGCGAGCGCCTCTTTAGGTTTCTCACCAAGCTGGCCGAGCAGGACGGCGAGAGCGTTGTCGAATTGCCGATGTCGCGCGCCGACATCGCCGACCACCTCGCCTTGACGATCGAAACCGTATCGCGAACCTTCACCGAACTTGTCCTTGCGCGGGCGATTTCACTGCCGCGCGCCAGATGTGTCATCTTGCACCGGCGCGGCGCGCTCAAGGTCTTGGCGCCCGCGTGACATCGCAATTCTCGTATTTGAGTCTATAGGAGCTGCTAATGAGACGGATTCAGGTGTTGCTTGCTTCGGTTGGACTGATCGGCTTAGCCGCATGCGGTGATCTCGGCGCGAACTTAGAAAACGCCAAGAATGAGGTTGCCGACATCGGCCGCGAGGCGCTCGAAAGCGCCGGCGCCAGCCTCGATACACGCACCGCCTGTACGCTGGCGGGTCAGTCCGAGGCCTTCTGCGGCTGCTTATCCGAGCGTCTGGGCCCAGAGATCACGCCAGAGCGCATCGAAGCCTTCAGCGAGGCGGTCCGCGCCAGCATCACCGGCCAAACCGCGGGTGCTGAAAGCGAAGCGGCCGGCCTCGACGACGCCACGCGCCAAGCCTTTGTCCAATGCGCCACGCGGGCGGCCATCGACGGCGCCGTCAATGAGGGTGGAAACTAGAGATGGGCGGACCTTGAGGTGAAACCTGTCCACACCCGCGCCTCAGTCGGAACAGCTGACGCCGACTTGCCCGCGCCGGGGCGCGCGCCGTGATGTTAGAAATAGCCCTCGCGCTTCTGCCGTTCGAGCGAGCCCTCGTCGCTCACGCGTCCGCGTCGTTCCGACGTGGCTGTCGTGAGCGTCTCTCGCACAATGTCTGACTTTGAGACCGCCGCGCTCTCCACCGCGCCGGTGACGGGCCAACAGCCGAGCGTCCGAAAGCGGACTCGCTTGATCTCGACGACCTCATCAGAACGACAGCACATACGCTCCGGCTGATCCACGACGATGAGCGCTCCGTCGCGCTGCACAACCGGCCGCTCGCGGGCGAAGTAGAGAGCGGCAAGATCAATATCGCGCGCGATGATGTAGCTCCAGAGGTCGAGTTCGGTCCAATTGGACAGCGGAAAAACCCGCAGCGAATGACCATTCTGCAGGCGGCAATTATACAATCGCCAGAGTTCGGGCCGCTGGTTGCGCGGATCCCAGCCGTGATTGGCGTTGCGCATCGAGACTATGCGTTCCTTGGCGCGGGATCTCTCTTCGTCGCGCCGGGCGCCGCCAAAAATCACATCGTAACCGCCCTGGTCCAAGGCCTGCTTGAGCGCCTCGGTGCGCATCAGGGTGGTATAGCGATCACCATGCTCAAACGGATTGACGCCTTCGGCCCGGCCCTCCTCATTGGCGTAAACGCGGAGCTCCATGCCGTGTTGACGGGCAAAGCGATCGCGAAACTCGAGCAGTTCGCGAAACTCCCAGGTCGAGTCGATGTGCAGAAGCGGCATCGGTGGAACGGCCGGGAAAAACGCCCGCAGCGCCAAATGCGCGAGCACTGTAGAATCTTTGCCCGCCGAGAAAAGCAGCACCGGATTGCGCGCTTCAGACACAGCCTCGCGCAAGATGTGAATGGACTCGCTCTCCAATGCTTCAAGATGCGTGAGGTTCACGTGGTTTTTCTCCGTGCGCGCAATTGCGCGCGAACGCGCAAGCCGTAAGTCAGCGCCAAGGCGGCGAACACAAACGCGGCGACCGGATCGATCCAGCCTTCGACCAGATGATATTGCTCGGCGAGGAGATACCCCGACGCTGTCAGCAAGCTCACCCAGATGGCCGACCCAATCGTCGTCAGCGCCAGAAACGGTAGGAACGGCATGCGAAACAAACCTGCCGGCGCCGAGATCAGCGTGCGCACGCCAGGCGCGAGCCGGCCAAGGAACACGGCGATCCAGCCGCGCGAGCGAAACCACGCGCGCGCACGCTCGGCGTCGGCTGCGTCCATGGTGAGCCAAGCGCCGTAACGGGCGATGAAGCGGTCGAAGCGCTGCTCGCCGAGCGCGCGCGCACCCCAATACCAGGGCATGGCGCCGGCGACAGAACCCAGCGTGCCGGCGATGATGGTCGGCGCCAGGTCAAAGCCGCCACGCGCGCAGTGAAAACCGGCGAGCGGCATGATCAATTCCGACGGGATCGGCGGAAACAGGTTCTCCAGCAGCATGAGCGCAAACACGCCCACATAGCCGCCCTGCTCCATGATGTTGAGCATCCATTCGACCATGACGGCGCTCAGACCCGTCCCGCGTTCTTGGCAGCGTCCGCGCCGGGCGTGTCGCTCCGGGTTTTAATCAGCGAGTATGCGATGGCCCCGCCGAGCAGCGTCAGAGTGCCAAGCAAGGACCAATGCGCTTCCAAGTACGGAACCCAGCCAAGTTCCTTGGAGAGGCCGAAATTCCATATGATCTTTGCGCCGATCAGCACGAGCACCAGAGAGAGACCGTATTTCAGATATTTGAAGCGCTCGACCGCTGCGGCGAGCATGAAATACATCGAGCGCAGACCGAGGATCGCGAAGATGTTGGAGGTGTAGACGATGAATGGATCGCGGGTGACCGCGAAAATTGCCGGCACAGAATCGACGGCGAAAACGATATCGACGACTTCGACCATGATGAGAGCGAGAAAGAGCGGGGTCGCGAACAGCACAATCCGGCCCGATTGTTCGTCTAGGCGGCGGACGAAGAAGTTATGCCCCTCGATACGGTCGGTGACGCGAAAGCGCCGCCGAACGAATTTGAGGATCATATTCTCCTCAAGCTTCAGCGCCTGATCGCTGCCGGCGATCATCTTCCAGCCTGTCCAGATGAGGAAGACGGCGAAGATGTAGAGCACCCAGGTCCATGAATTGACCACCGCCGCGCCTACGGAAATGAAAATGCCGCGGAAGACGATGGCGCCGATCACGCCCCAGAACAGAACCCGGTGCTGATATTCACGCGGCACGGCGAAATAGGCGAACACCATCGAAATGACGAAGATGTTGTCGAACGCCAAAGCCGTCTCGAGCAAATAGCCGGTGAAATATTGGATCGCGGCCTGCTGATTGAGATTGTCTGGGCTTGCGTAATAGCGCGGGTCCGGCTCGTAGACGAAACCGACATAGAAGCCGAACGCCACGGCAAGCGCCGCAAAGCTCGCCCACATGAGCGTGCTTTTGGCGGGCGAGATGACTTCGTCCTTGCGGTTGAGCAAGCCGAGGTCGATCCAGAGCAAAATCGCGATCAGCGACAAAAACGCCAGCCACAGCCAAACCGGCTGGCCGGCGAAGATCGCGGTGAGAAAATCCATACTTGTTGCGCTCCCGCGTTCGAGAATTCGGCTATCCAATGGTTCGCTTTGTCAGACGTCGCGCTTCAGGCGCCGCAGGGGCTGACCGCGCCTGCTGGCGCGCAGGCTGCGCGCTCCGAAACTGGCCGGAAGGCGCCGCACAGCCAGCGCCATTCCTCGATTGACCTCTGATTTGAGAACCGCAGCACCAGAAATCCGAGGGCGCCGCCGCGGGTGCGCGGCGAGCCCAGGCTAGGCGCGGTCACCACGTCGATGTCGGACCGGTCAAAGGCGGTGAATTCGCGCCGCGCATGCACGTGTCCGCACAAGAAGGTGTAAGCCCCGTGCAAGCGGGCTATCGCTTCGCGCGCGCGCCGGGTCTTGAGCCGCATCGCAACACTCGGAGGCGCGTGCGGCGGGTGATGACAGGCAATGATCCGCCAGCGCGCTCCGTGCGCAAACGAACGCTGCGCCGCAGCGAACGCGGCCGGATCGTAAACCCCTTGGGACCAATCCCAGCGCGCTTGAAGCCCGCGCGCACTGTTGATGGCGCGGACGCTGACAAGACCGCAGGCGGAATCCCATGCGTTTGCCAACTGAAGGTCATCAAAGCGCGCGAAGGGCGCCAGCGCACGCTTATGCCAACTGAACACGGGCGCGTCGTGATTGCCTGGACAGCCCACGAGCGGAACGGCTATGCGATCGAACATCTTCATGGCGGCGGCGAACTGAGCGCGGCGCCCGCCATGGGTCACATCTCCCGACACAATGACGCAATCGGGCCGAATGGCGTTGATCGTCTTGATCGCGGCCTCGAACGAACGCCCCTCATGTTCGCCGAAATGCAGGTCGCTGATATGGACGACGCTCACCATGGCCGGCGCCGCCGCACGGGCGCCCAGACGCGGCCGCAATTGTTCTCAAAGACGATGTCGAAGTTTCGTCCCAGCATGTGGTACTCGCCGTCGAGCAGCGCCGGCGTGCCGCCATGACCGCTCGTCACCGTCACGCTGCGCGCGGCAAGCGTGGTTACGTCGCGATGGCGCCGCCAGCGTCGCAACAGCGTTGAGGCTGCAACGCCGGCCAAGCCGCCCCAATCGCGCACATCGGCGCCGGCGGCCTCGAGCAGGGCGGGCTCATGCATTTGCGCGTGCGTGCCGAGCGCGCTGTCGATGCGGCCGACGCCGACGATGAGCGTCGAGTTGACGAGCGGCGCGGCTTCGTTTGGCGACCAGTGCAAGCGCTCGGCGAATTGGTGCGGGGCCAGACGCAGCAGCAAACGCAGGCCGGCGACGGGGTTTTTGCCGCGCATCCGCTCCCGCACGGTCTGCAGCTGCATCCAGGCGCCAAACCCGGCCGCGACGTAGAAGCGATGACCCTCGACCCGCGCGCCGGCAAGCGGCCGGCTCGTTCCATAACGCATCGCCTGCAGACACGCCTCGATCGACCCATGCCCGAAGACACGCTTGGTCAAGCGGTTCAGGGTTCCCCCCGGTAGCGGCGCGACTGGAATGTCGAGCGGCGACAGCGTCTGCAGCGCGGTGCGCGCCGTCCCGTCGCCGCCAATCACGGCGACGGCGCGCGGCGCTTGGCGAGCGGCCGCCTGAAGCGCTGCGACAAGATCATGCCTGTCGGTGGTGACGACGCTTGCGAGTTGGCCGCCAAGCGTGCGTTGGGCCAGCGCGCGCAGCGCGCGCGGGCCCTGGCGGCGCACCGCCCCGGCGTCGCTGTTGATGACGATGATGAACCCGCCGCAAGCGTCGCTGCGCGCGTTGCAAACGAGATCGCGCTGCGCAGGCAGGGCGGCGCCAGGGACGAGCGCCACGTCATTGTTCCTGGCGCTGGCCGAACAGCGACAAGAGCAGCTGGAAGAGGTTGACGAAGTTCAGATAGAGGCTAAGCGCGCCCCATACCTGCGCTTTGGCCGGGGCCTCGCCGATGACGCCGCTCACATAATCGTCCTTGAGGCGCTGGGTGTCGTAGGCGGTGAGCCCGGCGAACACCAGGACGCCGATCGAGGCCACGACGAAGTGAAGCATGCTCGATTGCAGGAAGAGATTGACGATCGAGGCGATGATGACGCCGACGAGGCCCATGATGAGGAATGAGCCCCAGCCGGAGAGAGATTTCTTCGTCGTATAGCCCCAAAGGCTGAGCGCGCCGAACGCCGCGGCGGTGACGAAGAAGACCTGGGCGATGCTTTGGCCGGTGAAGGACTGAAAGATGAGCGCCAAGCTGACGCCCTGCAAGCCGGCGATGCTCCAGTAGAGCATTTGCGTCGTTGGCGTCGACAGGCGTGCGGCGCTGAAGGACGCCAGCAGCAGCAGCCCCAAGGGGGCGAACACCGCGACCCAGCCGAGCGGCGTGAACTGTCCGGGCCCGCTGAAGAAAAGCGCGCCAGCGCCGGTGGTGGTCAAGGTCCACGCGACCGCGCCGCTCAGCGCCAAGCCGCCCAGCATGTAATTGTAGATGCCCAGCATGTGTTGGCGCAGGCCAGCGTCGAAAAGCTCGCCGGTCTGGGCGGCGACCGCTCCGGGCCTGCGCCGCAGGCCGGCTTGCTGATTTGAATTGGACGACATCATAAGGCCGTTCTCCGTGCGTGAACGCGAACAGGAAACGGTCGCGGGCGAAAGCCGCCTCCGCAGGGAGCGGGGGGCGCTTTGAGTGGGAGACAGCCTCCAACCCGCAACCGCCCAGTCCGACATCGCGGATTTTGGAAAATCCGCCAGAGGGGCCCGGCCTGGCTCTACGGAGATGGGCGAGCCAACCGGTGAATGAAAGCGGCCGGTCCATGAATCCCATCAATAGCGACAATGAGCGCCGGCAATGCCTGACCAACGCTGCGCGAGCTGCGTGGCGGGCAACGCCAAGCCGCTCTCTCGGCGCGCCCGCCGGATGCGTAGTCGCGCTTCGAGGCGCCTTAGCCGACGCGATGCAAGCGCGAGAGCGAATTCATCGCGCAGCTCATCGATGGCGCGCTGGGCATGGCCTATGGCGTGGTCTGCATCGCGGTTTTGTCAGCCTTGGGCGTGCCCCCAGCGGCTGCTTCAGCCGTCGTGCATGCCGCCGAAGTCTTCACCACCGGAACGGCGGCCACGAGCCACGCGCTCTACAAGAACATCGATCGAGCGCTCTTCTTCAGACTTGCGCCGGCCGGCGTGCTTGGCGGCGTCGTCGGCGCCTATTTTCTGACAGCTGCGCCGCGTGACATCATCGCGCCGCTGCTCGGCGGCTATCTTGCCCTGATCGGGGTCTATCTGATCTTCCGGGCGTTGCGTCGTCTTGAGTTCCGGGCGTTGCAGTCCAATACGTCCAATTGGACCATCCCGCTCGGCGCAGTGGGCGGCTTTCTCGATTCGTGGGGCGGCGGCTGGGGCCGATTGTGGCCTCGACGCTGATGGGCGGCGGCAAGGCGCCAAGACAAGTCGTCGGCACCGTCAGCGCCGCCGAGTTCTTTCTGACCAGCGCCATCTCCGCGACCTTTCTGGTCGCCTTGTTGCGCGGCGTTCTCCCACTCAATCTGACCACCTATCTGATTGAGGTGGCGGGACTTGTGGTCGGCGGCATCGCCGCAGCGCCGCTGGCGGGCCTCGTGGCGCGCTTTGCGCCGGCGCGGCTGATGACGGTAGCGGTCGGCGTCCTCGTGCTTGGTCTGGCGGGTTGGCAAATCTATCGCAGCTTACAAGAGAGGTAAGATGGGATTGGGCGCGGCACCGGCGGACTCGGCACAGACTCGGTGTCAAACGCATTGCGGCCCAGCCCCCCGGCGCAGTCTCCGCCACCTGACCTTGGGTCTGCGCTGCGCGAGCGCCGCTGGCGCGTGGCGCGCCCTGCCCTCGCACGCCACGCTAAGCTTGCTTGGGTCGCGCAGCGCGCTCAGTCGAAGATGTCAAACAGGTCGAAGCGCTTGCGCCTTTTGCCGGTGCGCGGATCGTAGCCGCTCTCGCCCCGCTCTCCATATTCGCCGCGTTCGCCGTACTCGCCGCGTTCACCATAATCCTGGCGCGCCGCAGGCCTGGGATGGCGTTGACGATAGGTGTCGGGATCTTGGTAGAATTCGTCGCGGTCGCGCTGGAACGAGGCTCGCTCGGCGCGGTCGGCTTCGCGGTCTTCACGGGTCGCTTCGAGCAATTTCTCCAGCTCGCCGCGGTCAAGCCAGACGCCACGGCATGAGGTGCATACGTCCAATTCCACCCCGTGGCGCTGGACCGCCGTCATCGGCGCCTTGGTCTCGCAGGACGGACAAACAAGCAAGGGCATGGGATCATAACTCCTCTCGGCCAAGCGCCGGGCATTCATTGCAGGTCGGTGATGCGCGCGCGCTTGCCCACCGCCACAGCGATGAGGACTGGCAATAGCTGCGATTACGCGCACGCGTCCGTCGCGGATTCTACGCTCGAACGATCGAGCGAAGCCAGAATGAAATTCGCCAAGCGCTCGGCCGCGACCGGCAAGGTCTTGCCCCCGCGGATGAGGGCGATCTCGGTTTCCGGCAGTACTGGGAAACCCATGTCCGGGCCAAGCACCAGCAAATCGTCCGGCGCCATGTCGCGCGGCAAAGCGGTCACGCCGAGCCCAGCGCGGAGCGCCGCGAGCTGGCCGGCTAGCGAGGGACTGGTATAAGCAACACGCCAAGTGCGCTCGGCCGCATCGAGCGCAGTGGTGGCGCGCTTGCGATAAACGCACGGCGAGGGCGCAAGCACCAGCGGGATCGGCGCGTTCTCATGCAACACGTCGACGCCCGCGCCGACCCAGATCAAAGGTTCGCGCCACACGCTCACGCCGATCGCAGGCCCCATCGGCTCGCGCTTAATGAGCGCCAGATCGAGCGCGCCTTGCTGCATCTTGTCCATGAGATTCAAGGTGAAATCGCAAACCACGCTCAAGCTGACATGCGGATAAGCGCGCGCATAATCGCCCAGGATGCCAGGAAGGTGAGTGGTCGCGAAATCTTCTGGCGCGCCGAAGCGCACTTCGCCCTCAAGCGGCTGGTTCAGCAACTCGCCGATGATCTCATCATTGAGCCGCAGCAGATGGCGCGCATGCGGCAAGAGCGCCTCGCCCTGCACGGTCAGCACGACGCTGCGCGGGTCCCTCGAGAAAAGGTCTTCACCCACCTGCTCTTCGAGGCGGCGGATTTGCAGGCTGACGGCCGATTGGGTTCGCCCGAGCCGAACGCCGGCACGGGTAAAATTCTTGGCCTCGGCCACCGCGACAAAAGCGCGGATCAGGTCGAGGTCGAGATTGATGAGGCGGGGCTTTGAATTGGGCATGCGCTTCACCTAGGCACTCAGAACCGCAAGCTGCAATCCGAGCCGGCGCGCGCCTGTTCGCCGCAGCCGGACAAAACCTTACCTTGAAAAGCCGCGGGGTCACGCCATATTCGGCTCCGATCCGGGCCCCTCTGGCGCCGGCGGCAGCCCGCTTGCGCGATGTCGGATCGTGTCGTCCGGCTTTACGCCGATTGGAGGGGCGCCGTGCATGAGTAAACGCTTTCCGACGCCTTGTTCAGGCCCCCGGCCAAGGGGCGGGTGGGACGCGCCACCGCGAAGTCCAGCGCTTGACCGGAGAGGCGTAATGCTCGCCCTGCTCGGGGTTGGCGCGTCGGTCGCGGCGTGCTCGGAAAATCCCAACACCGGGCGAAACCAGCTCATCGTCGTGTCAGACGAAATGCTCGCTGAGCTCTCCGCCCAAACCTGGGCCGAGATCAAGCGCACGGTCCCGCAAAGCGCCGACCAGCGTGCGCAGACGAGATTGAGGGCGATCGGCGAGCAAATGATCGCCCGAGCGAACCTGCCCGGCCTCGACTGGGAGTTTGTCGTCTTCGACAGCCCAGAAATCAACGCTTTCGTGTTGCCTGGCGGCAAGATCGGATTCTATCGCGGCCTTATCGATGTCGTCGCCAATGATGGCGAGATCGCCGCTGTGATGGGCCACGAACTGGGACATGTCCTTGGCCGCCACGCGGCCGAACGGGTGAGCCAGCAAGAGGCGGTGCGGCTGGGTGTCGCCGCCGCGTCGCTCGCATTCTCCGAGGATCTGGGCGAGTACGCCGATGAAGCCGCCGCCGCCTTGGGCGCGGGCCTGACCTATGGGGTCATCCTTCCCTATTCCCGCGCCCATGAGCTTGAGGCCGATCGCATTGGCGTCGACCTGATGGCGGCGGCAAGCTTCGACCCCGGCGACGCGGTGCGCTTCTGGGAGCGCATGGTGGCGACGAATGAGGCGAGCGGCGCCCCGCTCGCCTGGCTCTCTACTCACCCTGCCGGTCAAGACCGGCTTGAGGCGTTGCGCGCCCTGATTTGATGTCTGGCGCGCCGCAACCTGCATAGGCGCGTGCTTGAAAGATTGGAGCTTAGATGGACGCCCTCGTTCAAATCATCGCCGGCCTTGCATTGCTGGCCATCGGCGGCGAGGGCGTCATTCGCGGCGCCGTCGGCGTCGCGCGTCGCCTTGGGCTCTCCGAACTTCTGATTGGTCTGACACTCATCGGCTTCGGCACCTCCACGCCTGAATTGGTGACAAGCGTCAATGCCGCTTTCGCCGGATCGCCAGGCATCGCCATCGGCAATGTGCTGGGCTCCAACATCGCCAACATCCTGCTCATATTGGCGCTGGTGGTGATCATCCGGCCGATTGCCGTCAATCCCGCCGCCACTCGGCGCGACAGCATCCTTGTCGTTGTCATCTCAGTCGCATTCACAGCGCTGGCGCTGGTGTTTGGCGAACTTAACCAGGCGCTGGGCGCGCTGCTGGTGCTTGTGCTCCTGGTCTATATCGGTTTCGTCTGGCGCCAAGAGCAGCGCGGCGGCGCGGCAGCGGAGCTTCATAAGGAAGAATCGCACACCCACGATCCAGCGCCCAAGGCGCTGCTCGCATCGGTGGCGTTCGCCTTGGGCGGACTTGCCCTGCTCATCTGGGGCGCGGACCTGCTGGTCGCGGGCGCGATCACGACCGCGCGCGCGGCGGGCGTGTCAGAAACGGTCATCGGCCTCACCATCGTCGCGGTCGGCACCTCGCTTCCCGAACTCGTCGCCACGCTCGCCGCCGCCCTCAAGGGGCGCGCCGATGTCGCCTTCGGCAACATTGTCGGCTCGAACATCTACAACCTTCTGGGCATTCTCGGGGTGACGGCGCTTATTCATCCGATCGCAATTCCCGCCGATATCGGGCTTGTGGATTGGGCGGTCATGATTGGAAGCGCCGCGTTGCTGCTGGTGTTTGCGCGCTCGGGCGCGCGCATTTCGCGCGTCGAAGGCCTCGCCTTCCTTGCCTGCTACGCCGGCTATGTCGCCTATCTGCTGCTGCATTAGCGTCGAGCCCGCCATGAGGACGATGATCGCGCACTTGGCTTTGCGCGGCCGCGCAGTCCGGCTGTTATTGTGTTCGATCGGCCTCGTCGGCTGTCTAACGCTGCCTGCTCGAGCATCGGTCCTCTCAGTCAGTTCGCCCAACGTATCGGAAGGCGAGCTGAGCCTGTAGATGGGCGTCGCCTTGGAGCAGGGCGACGCCGACTTTGCGGAGTACGCCTTTGAAGTCGAGCCCAACCGCCGCCTGGAACACGGCGCTGGAATTCAGCGCCGTGAACGCAGGCGGGGATGTCGATTTCGCCGGCCTGGAAAAACACGTTCTCAGGCTCGGACGAGCTGCTCGATACCCTCGCCGCCTGGAATTCGGTCCTGAAATCAATCGAACCGCCGATCCCCGACCGCGATCAGCCCTAAATTGCCGACGATACCGGGGGCGGATATGGCGCGCTCGGACCAAACGGCTGGAGCAGCTTGCTGGGGCCGGAGGCGCGCGCTCATCTGGTGGCCTAACCTCATTCTGAGGTCTCTGCGCCAGCAAACAAATCGGCTTGGCCGGGTGCACTGACGCCTATTGCCCTAGGACGGCCGCCTGGCGCGATGCGCCTTTTTCAACTCAACCAGGGCAATTCGGACCCGATCGCGGTGCGCGCCATTCATCGCCTACCACCAGAAATTTGCTCTCGATTTCCTGCCCCATGGCGAAGATGGTGAGCTTGTGCTGTGACAAACCTGCGACAGCACTGCTGAACCAAGACGACCCTGCGCCCTTGGGCGATCGCACGTTTCGCAGCGCGTGATGCGTAGCGCGCCAAGTGGCCTAGTGCGACATGAGCAGCGGCACGCGCGCCGATTTCAGCGCCTCGCGCGTCACGCCTCCGAAGATGAATTCGCCCAGGCGCGAGCGCCCATAACCGCCCATCACGACAAGGTCAGCGCTGAGCGCGCCGGCTTCGGCAAAGAGCGCTTGCTGTTCGCCAATGCCGGGATCCTGGACGACGCGAACCTCTGCGTTGAGTTCACGGCGGGTCAAGTGCGCGGCCACATCGGCGGCGGAGAGCGCGAGCGCGTCGTGGCTTGAGCGGTCCGAGGCCACGGCCACGATGGTGATCTTGTCAGCTTGGTCGAGAAAGGGGCGCGCGTCGGCCAGCGCCCGCGCGGCTTCTCGCTTGCCGTTCCAGGCAAGTACAATGTTGCGCCCGATCGCTTGCCCGCGCCAATCCGGCGGCGCCAGCAAAAGCGGGCGGCCGGCGCCGAACAGGACGCCTTCGAACATCGCCGTGCGCAAGTCTCCCTGCCAATCCGGCGACGGCCGCGTCATGATCGTCAGATCGGCATGGCGCGCGGCGGCGCTCAGCTCGCGGCCGATGAAGCCGCCGATCACTGAGAGCGCGCGCGTTGTGACGGCGCGCTGACGCGACGCGAGGCGATCTTCGAGGCGCTTCTTTTCCAGTTCGAACTGTTTGCGCGCGTGCGCGACGATCCCGCTCCAGCCAGCGGCGACGCCCACGCCCTCGAAGGTGTAGACAGGCTCAGGCTGGACTTCGATGAGCAGCGCGCTGATGCGTGCGGGCAGCGCCTCGGCGACAGTTTCGGCGGCGGCGAGCGCCGCTTCATCGTCCTTCACTGAAAGCAGCGGCACGAGCAGGTCGAGCGGGCGCATCGTCGGCTCCTCAATGGGCAAGCAGCACGGGAATCCGCGCATCCTTGATGATGGCGCGGCTTACCCCGCCGAACAGAAACTCCGCGAAGCGTGTGTGGCCATAGGCGCCCATGACCAGGAGATCGGCGCCGGACGCCTCGGCCTCGCCGCAGATGCTGTCGGCAGCATCGCCCGGCTCCGCCTCAGCCACCAGAGGCGCCTCCACGAGCACGCCGTGGCGCAGCAAATGCTTGGCAAGCGGCATGAGCTCGTGGGGATCTTCGCCTTCGCGCTGGCTGCGCGGATCGGCGACGATGACGCGCACGCGTTCGGCCTGCTTCAGCAGGGGCAGCGCCGCCTGCACCGCGCGCGCGGCTTGCGCCGTCGGCTTCCAGGCGATGAGCGCGCGCTTTCCCCAGGGGCGTGGCGCGATCCAGCGCGGAACCATGAGGCACGGCTGACCGCCGCCGAAGAGCGCGCCCATCAATTGCTCGGTGTCGGTCGCATCGCCATCGCCCGCTTCGGGTTGGCCAAGCACCACCAAGTCCGTGGCGCGCGCCGCAGCTGCGGCGGCGGCGCGCAACTCCGACGCCGGCGCATCGCTGCGGATCGCGGTGAAATTCTCGCGCCCGGCTGCGACTTTGCGCACAGCCTCCAAAGCCTGAGCCGCGCGCCCCTCGGCGGCGTGGCGGGCCTCCCGATAAGCTTCTTCAAGAGCGCCCGCCGCCGGCCCATATTGGCGCGCCGGCAGGCCCGTTACGACATGCGCCTCAAGATGCGCGCTATGGGCCTGCGCCAAATCCATCGCCATGCGCAGTCGCGCCAGGCCGCTTGGCGAGCCGTCCGTGAAGACCAGAATGTCTTTCCACCACATGAGGCGCTCCCTTGCGGCCTTCGCTAGTATCGACGTCGCCGGGAAGGTTTGCGTTGATCCGGCTCAAGCCGGCGACACTCTATCAAATCTCACAAACACCGCCTCATTTCCGATCCGACGCTGCGGACCCGGCCGCGCGCGCTCAGGATCGTTCGTGGCCGCGCACTCGCTCGACGCGATCAACGCGGTAAACCAGGGGCTCCTCGTCCATGTCTTTCACGGTGACGTACTCGCCCCGCGCGAAGGTGTGGCGATCCAGCTTGAAGATCGGCTCATCGTCTTCCGTCGCCGTGCGGTCATAATCGAAGAACCAATTGTTCCCGCGCCGCGCCAGGCGGCCGACGCGCACCGCCTGTCCCGGAGCAAACGCGCGGACCTCGCATTTCTGCTTCTGCTCCTGCCAGGCGTCCTCGTCGAGCGCGCCCTCTTGGGTCAGCGGCGCAATGAGCGCATAGCCGCGCTCGGGATCGCCTGACACGACCCCCGCCTCGGGATTGCGCGCCAAATGCATGATGATCCGATTGAGCGTCATTCGTGGAAACTCCTGTGTGGCGATCCAAAGGCTAGGCGGCGGGCCGCGGCGGACTTTGATTTGCCGCAAATGGACTGAGCTCAGGCGCATGCGCCTGACGCGCGTTGGGTATGGGCTCCTGCAAAAACTACGCGGTTGATCGCGATCAAGCTTTGATCGCGCCAAACATGGAAGATCGCTGTCCGGCGTCCCCGTGCGTTCGCCTCGCGGGACGATCTGGTTATTTGGCTGAGTGAAGGCTGGCAGCGCCATGATCAAAGACACCGGCAAAGGCGACGCGGCGATGGGCTCGGCCGGACGCGCGGGCAAGCCGGTCAACGTGATCGTTGAAGTGAAGAAACGCCGGCGCGCGCAGACGGTGGGCAAGGCGCTGCCCGCTAAAACAGCGCCCCCCCGCACGGCGCGCGACGGCGACAAACGCGGCGCTTGATCAAGCACGTTCATCCAGCGCCAGCCCACTCGATTGCGGTCTTGGAGGCCAAACATGGACGAGACGATGCTCCGGCAGATTTTTGTTGTAACCGTCTACTTCGCCGCCTGCCTCAATCTGGTGCTGATCGGTCTGATCGCCTGGACGAGATAGCGCGACCTCCGTGTGCAGGCGGCGCAGGAACACTTCAATCGAGCAACCCCGGCTGGCAAAGCCACCCGCCCAATGAAGTTCAAGTCCGCGGGCTTGATCTCGCTCAAGCGGGAGAAATCGCTGTTGAGCCACGATGAGCGCCAAAATAGCAGGACGCACGCCATGAGCTTTCGCGCACCTTGTGTCGCCGCATTGTTGTCGCTGGGCGCATGCGCGCCGCTGACGGCGCAGGCGCCTTTGTTTATGCTCGCCGATCAGGCAAGCCCGGCGCCGCTCCGGGAAGGCGTCTGGATGCAGACCGATCCCGCTTGCACGCCCGAGACCGCCCAACGCGGCGCGGATGGCTGCACCCGCATTGAAGTTGCGGGTGGGCCAGACGGCGGCTGGCTTTATACGATGCGCTCAACAGATGAGAGCGGCGTGACCGAAGAAAACGCCTGGCGGTTCGTGATTACGTCCGCGGTCGAAACGGAGCGCGGCGAAGAATACGCCCCGCTCTATGTCGCCGAATACGTCGCCATCGATGAACCGGACCAGCCCTTCTATGCGGTGGTGGCGCCGGTTGGGCCGATGCCAGCCAGCGAAGTGCGCATGGTGGCGATGATCGATTGTGACGATGCCTTGCGTGAGGGCCCCATCCCCGGCGTCGAGGAGGTCGGCGACAAAGCGTTCGAGCGGCTCTGTATCGCCGGCAGCCGCCAAGCGGTGCGCGAAGCGGCGCGGCGGGCGGCGATTGAGAATCTTTCCGTGCTGCTCGGCCAAGAGCGCGCGCGCTTTGTCTAGATCGCGCCTTTGGGTGAGGATCGTCCGCGCCTGATGGTCGAGGCGCGGACCGACGCCACGCCTTGAGCTGGGCATAATGTTTGCGGGAACCTAAGATGACGCCTCGGCGCGCTGCCTGGTTTGCCTTCGGCGCCGCGGCTCTTGCCCTCGGCGCTCTTGGCGTCGTCGTGCCGCTTCTGCCGACAACGCCGTTTGTGTTGCTCGCCGCCTTCGCCTTCGCGCGCTCGTCGGAGCATTGGCATGCTTGGCTGCTTGGCCATGCGGTTTTCGGGCCGATGATCGAGAATTGGCGCGCGCACGGCGCGATCAGCCGCCCCGCGAAAGCCGCTGGCCTGTGCGCCATGGCGGCGGTCGTCGTCATTTCCTTAGCGATCGGTGCGCCGCCGCTGGTGATGGCGTTACAGGCGCTAGCGTTGTCGGCCGCGGCGGCCTTTATCGTGTCTCGCCCGCTTCCACCGCCCAGGCATTAAGCGTTGCTACGCGCACTTTCGGCCTACTCATGCACTGACGCGAGGACCACGCGGGCGGTACGCTGAACTGGCGATTTGTCGGCGGGGCGGACAAAACAAAACTGACAGTACCGATTTGCGTTCTTGGCTCCGCTTTGAGCAGGAGCAATGGGCGCCATTGCCGGGTCCGATCGCACGCATTGCGCTTGTTCATGGCAGAGTGCGCAAGACTGGGCTTAGTCTTCGCCATGGACGCTCCGCTGCGAGAACCCGATCCATGGCGGAATACTGCGCCGCTGAGAGTTCAGAACCGCGCGGGCCCAGCCATTCTGGCCAGCGTCCGCACCCGATCCTCTGGGCGATGCCGGCTGTCGTCTTGGCCGTCGGGCTGGTGCTGCTCGCCGTTTCGCTTCCGCCCGCGCTTGTCTACCTGCCCGATGCGATTCTCACCCTGGTGCGGCTCACGGTAAGCTTCTGCGCGGCGCTGATCGCTTACGCGACGTGGCGCAAAAACGCGGCGTGGAGTTTGGCGTTCGCCGCGCTTGGACTGCTCTACAATCCCGTGCTGACGATCAATTTGCGTGATGATGTGTGGGTTATCGCGCATTCGGCGGCGCTGCTTCTGTTCGTCCTGCACTGGACGGCCCTGGGCGCAAAGCTTAGCCGCGCGCCTTAAGACTTGCATGCGTGACGATCGGGACCAAACCGCTGCGCACGCCTTCCGCCAGGCTAGCCGGCGAAACGGCGCTCGATTTCGGCTCTGCGCGAGGCCGCATAACGATCTTCTAGCCGCTCGATTTCAGCTTCCAGTTCGCGGATGCGTTTGACATCGACTGTCTTGGCTTGCCGCGCCTCCGCGAGGTCGTGATCAAGCGCATCATTTTCCTCGCGCAGCAGCAAGCGTGATACGACGTTCATGGCCTGTCCTAATCGTTTGCCCGATGATCGTCATATTGGCGCTGGCGCGCGCGGCGCAACATGGCGCGCCATTACAAAGTGCAATGCGAGCAATTTGGCTGGGACATCACGCGGGCGGCGCGACGTTGAGTGCGCGTTCAGCCCATATCGTCGGGCACGAGATCGGTGATCTTGCAGTCGAGGGCGCGCGCGACGCGGATCAAGGTCGAAGCGGCGACACGGTTGACGCCTTTCTCGTATTTCTGAACCTGCTGAAAGGTGATGCCGAGATCGGCGGCGACTTCTGCTGGGCGATGCCAAGTTCAAGACGCCGCGCGCGCATTAAAGCCCCGATCTTGCGATCAATAAGTCCCGCGACGTGGTTGTCGCCGCCGCTCTTCTTCGCGGACGGCTTTGCTTTTGCCTTCGCCTTGGCTTGAGCCATCCCTCTTCTCCTCCCACAGCCGCTGTCTGATCTGATGCGCGCGCAGACTGAAGCAACCGGACGATGCAAAAGAGCGCGCTTCGAACGCGCTCGGGTCCCACAAACAAATCTTACGCGAGGGCGACCTGCTCCAACACGCGAGAGAGATCGGTTCGCGCACCGAGCAATATTGGTGTCCGATCAAGCACGCCCGGCGCATCTTGGGCGCCCACCCCCGCTATCGAGGCTTTGTAGAATACGGTCTCGGCGAACGCTATCGCGAGAACCTGCAGCAGCTTAGGGAGAAGCTCGCAAGCGAGCCTCAAGGCCTCCACCTTCGATGAAGTATGAACAGCGTTGCCATCCGATCAGGACTCATCGCGACGAGATCCCGACGCGCGTCAGCGCGCGTCGCCCACCTCGACGATCTACTTTATGTACCCGCCAACATACTGCGCCGCCTCTTCGTCGCTGACGACCTCAAGCGCGTCTGCTGGTAGCATGCGGGCTTGGATCGCTTCGATCTCGTCGGGCGGCGCGTTCAGCCACTCTTCGCAGGCGGCTTGGTCGATGAACACAACCGGCATCGCCTTGGCGTGCACGGGCCGAACGAGCTCGTTCGCGTCGGTGGTCAAGAAACCGAACAGCACGTGGTCGCCTTCATTCGGCTCTTTCTTCGAGCCGTAATCGCCGTACCAGGCTCTGTAGAGACCGGCGAAATACATGAGCCCCCGATCCGGCGGCGCAAACCACCGAATCTGCTTCTTGCCTTTCGGCGAGGCGTCTTCGTATTCGCTGAAGGCGGTGAACGGCACAATGCATCGATGGGTGACGGCCAAGACGCTCCGCCAATGCGGGCTCTTCACATTGCGGATGTTGGTGACCGGCGCGCCGCCGAACGGCGGCGGGCCCGGCAGACCCCAGCGCATGGTCTGCCATTCAACTTGCTCTGTCCGCTTGCCATCGATCCATCGGCTTCGAATGACCGGCGCTTGGCTTTTCGGAAAAACCTCGAGCACCGCGTTGCCGAGCACAGGATTGATGCGGGTCTCGCCCCATTCGTCGAAACCCCAATAGTCTCGTTCCATCCCGGCTTTGCGAATGTCGGAGGCGTATCGATTGCACATGCGAGCGAATTTAGGGCTTTGCTTTTCCGTATGCCAGCGGCGTTATTTTTTGCGCGCGACAGGCGAGGAAAGCCAAGCCTGCAACGCGTCCGTCTTTATCAGCGTGCGGTTGCCAACCTTCACTGCCGGCAATTTCCCCTCTTTGATCGCGCGCCAGATCGTCGTTCTGCCAATACCAAGGGCGCTCGCGGCGTCCTTGATTCCGTAAGCGAGCTTTTCCGATGGCAATGCGATGACGGGCGGCGGCGCTGGTGGCGGCGACGGTGGCTCGGAAGGCTCCTCCTTCTTGAACGGATAAAGTTGGATTTCTTCCCAGAGGTCGACCGCTGCGCGCAAGTGCTGCGCCATGGCGCTGACGCGTGCGTCTCGGTGCTTCATCTGCGCCCTTTGAAAATCGCCCATACCTCTCATCGCGTTCCTCCTCCGCGATAATCAGATAGCGCACGCGCGCAGACCAGCATTTTTGCCAATCATTTCTTCACGCCCAACGTGGCGCAGTTTGCGGACTGAAGTGTCTTCCTCCCGACAACGCTCGTTCAAGAGCGGAAGGGGGAAGTAATGAAGGGCAAGAACACAAAGCGGCATGACCGCCGGCGAAAGCTGGCGACCGCTCTCATTTCCGGCGCCATGGGCGTCGTCGCCGCACAACCGGCTTTCGCGCAAGACATCCAGCAGATTAGCGATGAGCGCGTCGAGTTCGACATCGCGGCTCAACCCCTCAGCAGTGCCTTGAGCGACTTCGCGCGGCAAGCGCGCGTGAACGCGCTCTACTTCTCAGACGATCTGCGCGGCCTTTCCGCCCCGACCTTGCGCGGTTCGTACACACGCCAACAAGCGCTCGATCTCTTGCTCGCGCGCTCCGGCTACAACGCCCGCATTAGCGGCGGCAATCTCGTCTTGGTTCAGGAGCAGACAACCCGCCCCCAGCGGGAGGGCGCCGCGAGCGGCGCTGAAACCGCCCAAGTAGACGCCTCAGAGAGCGCGGAAGAACCGCCTGAGGAAATAGTCGTGACCGGCACGCGCATTCGAGGCGCCGTACCAGCGGGCGCGAATCTGCTCAGTATCGATCGCGACGATATCGAAGAGAGCGGTCGCACCAGTGTGCAGGATTTGCTGCAGACCCTCCCCCAGGTCTTTCCGGGAAGCCAAGGCGAACTCACGCAGCTCAACTCCACCGCGCCTGGAAATAATATTGCGCTCGGCTCGACGGTAGACTTACGCGGGCTTGGATCGGACGCCACACTTACGCTCTTGAACGGCCGGCGCCTTGCGCCCGCGGGCCTCGGCAATTTCGTGGACATTTCCGCCATCCCACTCGCGGCCATCGAGCGCGTTGAAGTGTTGGCGGATGGCGCGTCAGCCACCTATGGCAGCGATGCGGTTGGCGGCGTCGTGAACATTCTGCTGCGCCGCAATCTGGAGCGTCCTGAAACCGCCGCGCGTTACGGCGCAGCCGACGGCATGGATGAAATTGGCTTCTCCCACGTCATGGGCGCCGATTGGGCGCAAGGCTCTCTGATCGCTGGTTATGAATATCGCCATCGCGACGCGCTTGCAGCCGCCGACCGCGATTTTGCCGCGAACACGGATCTCACAGCCTTCGGCGGCTCGAACTTCTCTCGTTTCACCTCGGCGCCGGGAAACATCATCTTGGTCGGCGCAACTCCCGTCACGCTTGCGATACCCGAAGGGCAGAACGGCCTCACCCTGACGGAAGCAGATTTGCTCGATGGCGTCGTCAATCTGCAGAACGGCAATGAAGGTACGTTCCTGCTGCCCGAGCAGGAAAGCCATTCGCTGTTCGCCTCGGTCAACCACGATCTGACGCCGAATGTCAGCATCTTCTTCGACCTATTGGCGTCCGAGCGCCAAGCGCACGCCGAGAAATCCCAATTGGGCGGTGTGGTGGCCGTGCCAGAGACAAATTACTATCGCCAGCAGAACGGCCTCTTCCCAGGCGATGGCACGCTATTCATGGCCTATTTCTTCGGCGATGATTTCGGGCCGCTGATAAACGACACGCGCTCGGACACGATCGCCACGGCGGCCGGTGCGCAATTTGAGTTCGGACGAGATTGGCAAATCGAGGCCAGCGTCTCCTATGGCGGCCACGCCGACAATGTCGACAGCACCAATATCGCCGACTCAAGCGCGCTCTCTACCGCGCTCGCCAGCTCTGATCCCGCCACCGCCTTCAATCCCTTCGGCGACGGCGGCGACACGCCGAGTGCTGCGCTGGCCGCTCTTACCCTGCGCCAGCACATCGAGACGGATTCTGAACTCGTCGGCTACGCCTTGCGCGCCGATGGCGGCGTGTTTGACCTGCCTGGCGGGCGCGCGCGCGTGGCCGTCGGTATCGAGCGTCGGCGCGAGACGTTCAGCATAGATCGCCAAGAGATCTTCGGCTCGGGCCTTGTCACCAACCCATTCACCCAAGCGCCCGGCGAGCGCACCACCGATGCGCTCTTTGCTGAGGCCTTCCTGCCCGTCCTCGACGAGGTGTCCCTCTCCCTATCGGTGCGGCGCGAGGAGTCATCGGATTTCGGCGAAGCCACCACGCCCAAGATCGGCGTGCAATGGCGTCCCCTATCCGATCTCACGCTACGCGCGACTTGGGGCCAATCATTCAAGGCGCCGCAATTTGCGCAAATGCTGGGCGGCACCGGCGCGTCGATTGGCTCACTTCCTGGCTTCCTGGATCCCGACGCCACCAACGGCTCGACCGGCCTACTACAGATCCTCGGCGCCAACCGCGGGCTCGAACCCGAACAGGCTGAAACATGGACCGCCGGCTTTGAGTTTGCGCCGTCATGGCTGGACGGCTTCAGAGTGTCGGCAACCTATTTCGATATCGAATTCTCTAACCGGATTGCGAACCCTGGTTTCATTCTCGACGCGTTCCAGAACCCGGATCAATACCAGGGTTATTTCATCCGCAATCCGACGCCTCAGCAGATCGCAGACTATCTGGCGCTCGCCGACGACGTATCCGGAATCATTCCGCCCGATGGCATCGAAGTCATCTGGGACGAACGGCTGACCAACCTTGCTTCACTGCGCGTGCGCGGCGTTGATCTCTCCGCCTCTTATGCATTCGACACAGATTGGGGCGAACTTTCGCTGTTCGCGACGGCGAGCGGGCTTCTTCAGTTTTCACGCCAGAACAATCCCTCGCTCGCCGATACCGACGTGCTCGACACCATACTCAATCCCGTTGATTGGCGCGCCAGGGCGGGCGTTGCGCTAGATACCGGCGCATGGCGCGGCGCGCTCTCGCTGCAATACACGGACGCTTACCGCGACAATCTGAGCTCGCCCGAACGCGAGATCAGTTCGTGGACAAGCTTCGACGCGCGACTGACGCGCCGGTTCGGACAGAGCGAAGACCGCTCCGGCGCCGAAATCACCCTCGACATTCGCAATCTCACCGATGAAGACCCGCCCTTCGCCAACAATCCGATCGGTATGGGCTTCGACACGCTGAATGCGTCGCCGGTGGGACGCGTTGTCATGGTCGAAGTGAGGCAGCGTTGGTAATGCGCCTCACGCGCGCCGCTGCTTTGGCGGGGATCACCCTCCTCTTGTCGAACCAAGCAGCGGCGCGCCCCCCAAGCGCGGAGGATTTGTTAGCGCTGATCGAACTCGGCGATTACCGAGGCGGACTATCCCTATCCCCGGATGGCCAAACCATCGCCGTGTTTGCGCGCGAGACCCGCGTCCACGAAAACGATTATCGCTACCGGCTTCTGGTGATGCCAAGCACCGGTGGTTCCCCGCGTGTCATCGCCGATGCGGGCGACATCATTCTTCGCAACACGCCTTACGGACCCACTGGCGCCGCCGCGGATCGTTCGCCGGCATGGTCACCCGATGGTCGAACCCTCGCCTACCTCAATGAGCGCGAAGGACACGTCGAACTCTGGCGCGTAGCGCTTGATGGGTCACCCGCTGAAGTGGTTGTCGATGGACCGGGAGACGTGCTGCGCTTTCAATGGCTCGACGATAATAGCCTCGTGGTGGAAACAGGCGCGCCACGAGAATCTCTCAGCGCTGCAGCCTTGCGCGCCGAGCGGTTCGGTTTTCATCCCAATGAATTTTTCACGCCATATGCGAGCCTCCGTCCGGGCGCCGTCGTCGATGCCGCCCGCACTCAGTTCGTGGTCGACGTCGAAACGCGCACGCGAAGCTCCGCGGCGCCCGCCGAGAGCGAGCTATTGAATGACCGGCCTCCCGCTCCCGCGCCGAACACCGCCATTGCCGAGGACAGAGACGAGGGCGGCGTGACGTGGATCGCGCCGCGAACAGCCGGCGACCGCGCCTCTACCCCCGCGCTTGGCCTCTATCACGCGGCCCTGGACGGCGGCAGCAACATCATGTGCGCGGATCCCGCCTGCAGCGGGCGCATGCTCGGCGCATGGATCTTCGGCGATCGGATTGTGTTTCGCCGGATGGAAGGCCACGGGGGCGGTCTGACCGCGCTTTATGCATGGGACCGGCGGGCGAATACGGTCCGCCGCATCCGACACGCGGACGAAGAATTGTTTGGCTGCGGCCGTGCGGCCGCTCGGCTGATCTGCCTGCAAGAGTCTCCGCTCCAGCCGCGCCGCATCGTCTCCATCGACGTCGATATGGGCGATCTCGCCCAACTTTACGATCCAAACCCCGATTGGCGTGCATTCGACCAACCGCGCATTGAGACCATTGAAGTCAATGACGCCTACGGCAATGCCTCGTTCGCGCATCTCGTCTTTCCCGCAAATTATCGAGCCGGGCGTCGTTATCCCGTCGTTGTGGTGCAGTACCGCTCGCGTGGCTTCATGCGCGGCGGCGTCGGCGGCGAATATCCCATTCTGCCGTTGGCCGGCCGCGGTTATTTCGTGCTGAGCGTCGATCGCCCCGAATGGCGCGGCGCCGAAGCAGCCCTTCCCCAAGCTGAGCTCGATCAGCGGACCGCGTTAGACAATTCCGAGAATCTAATGAAGCAGTCAGCGCTCGAAGCGATGCTGGCTGAACTTGACCGGCGCGGCCTAAGCGATCCGCGCCGCATCGGCATTACCGGGCTCAGCGACGGCGCCGAGACGCTCTATTGGGCGATTACCAATTCCGACCTGTTCGCAGCGGCCGTCGCCAGCACCCAGCCCACTGATACGACCGCATGGACACTTGGCTCACGCTCGTTCCGCCAAAGCCTCTTGAGCGAAGGCATGCGCGGACCCAATGCCGATGGCGCCGATCCGTGGGCGGCCTGGTGGGCTCGAAACACGACAGTGCTGCATGCGGAGCGAATTCGCGCGCCCCTCCTCATGAACCTAGCCGAAAGCGAAGCCATCATGGGATTTCCGTTGGCGACGCGGCTTGAAGAACTCGATCGTCCCGTCGAGACTTACGTCTATCCGGGCGCTTATCACATCAAATGGCGTCCGGCTCAGCTCTTGGCCGCACAGACGCGGGCAATGGATTGGCTGGACTTCTGGCTGCGCGGCGTCGAACGCGAGGATCCCGAGGAGCCAGGCCGGCTAGACCGTTGGCGTGCCCTGCGGGACCGCACTAGCCGCCGTTAGCGCCGAGACGGCGCGCTCGCGCGCCGCCTCCATGTTTCTGAGCCAACACTCGGCGGCGATGAGTGCATAGAGGCCGTCCGCCGCCATTCCGTCTTGCAGCCAGCCGCCCGCGAGCGCCCGCTCAAGCGCGTCGGAATCGACGATGCCGTTTTCAACGAGCCTGCCTCCGCACAGAATGTCGCGAATCCAAGCCTCGTTGGCCGCAAGAACCGCCGCGAAATAGCGCGTGGTCTCGCCCTTGGTGACACGCTGCACGACGTCGAAAGACACCAGATCGGCAAAGGCCGCGCGTGCGAGCGCACGCTCCTTGCCGCCCGCAGTCATCACATAGGGTGGAATGCGCAGACAGGTTTCGACGATTGGCTGCGATAACAGCAACGGGTGCGTGCGTGCGCCACCGGGAAGCGCACCTTCATCAAAATAGCTGAGCGCCTGCAGCAGTTGGTAGATTCTGAGCACACGCGCAGGGGCTACCCATCGCAGTTTGGCAAGCCACGCATGGTCTTGTGGCGCGTCAGCGTCGTCCCCTGCTGGTTTGAGGGCGCCCATGACATTGGATTGCGGCCGAACTGGCGGTTTCAGCCGCGCGGCGCCGACGATCATGGCGGCGAACACATCCCAGACCGGTTGTCCGGTAAGGCGCGCGGTGTCGAGCGCGATTTTCATAAGCGCATTGGGGCGCACGCCGTCGCAAAGCGCATCGGCTGCGATCCAAGGGGTGCGGCTACGTTGAAAGAGATGATCTCCGCCCTGGCCGGAGGTGACTAGGCTCACACCAAGGTCCTCATAGAATGCCGTGAGATCGCGATTGCCCAGACTGAGCAGCGTGAGCGTCGGCTTGGCGGACAATGGCGCGCCCAAGCACCGCGCATAATCTACCCGCGCAGGATCGAAGCGCAGCTCCTTGAGTTCCGTTCCGTTCGCGGCTGCCGCCGCTTGCGCGTACCTGCGCTCGTCGCCTTCAGGCGCGCCTTCCCAATATTCGGTGACGCAGATGATGTCCGCCTCGGTATTGCGGCGTAGCAACCCCATCATGACCGATGAATCGAAACCGCCCGAAAGCCGGAGCGCGATCCGCCGATGTGGTCCGCCCCAAGCCTTTACGGTCGCGTCCGCCGCACTGCGCAGCGCGTCTTTGCCTTCGCGCCAGTCAAGCGGCTTGTTCGCGCGCACGAACTCGCGTGGCGTCCATGCCGCCTCGATTCTGAAACCCTGCCGCGGATAGATCGCGCATTCTCCAGGCGCGAGTTCTTCAACGCCCTCAAGGCCCGTTCGCCGTCCAACATGCGGGGGGTAACGCAAGAATGCGCGGATGAACCCAAGGTCAGCGCGGCTTTCGGGCGCCAGCCGAAGGAAGTCCTCGGCATCGGAGAAGAAGATGCGCACGCCACTGATCTCGGCAAAGAAGCAAGAGCGCGCGCCGCTTGGATCGCGAAGCACGCGAACAATGTCGAAGCCGCGATCGATCAGAACGGCGACGAAAGCGCCCCATCTTTCGGCGATCCAAGTGGGCGTGGGATCAACGCACAACTGGCAGGGCGGCGACGGATCAGGCGCGCACCCGAAACGCTCACCGAACACAAAGCCCATGCCATGAGGCAGAATCTCTGGGGGTCGTGTTCCTCGATGGAGCAGCACAAGCCCGCGCCAATCCATGAGAGATGTGACCCCATCGCTCAGACGTTCAGCGAGCGCGCGCGCCGCGCGTGTCTGCTCGCGCTCTCCAGGCGTCCAGCGGAAACCAACGAAGCTCATGGGTCACACCCAGGCGATCGGCGTGAAGGACGCGCAATGATCAGAGCTGTCGCCGGCGAGCCTGCCTTGCCACTCGACCCAGCAATGGGCGGCGAAAGGCGCCGTGCGCACGCCAAACACGACGTCTGGTCTTAGCCCACGCATCACCATGAAGCGAGAAAGCGCCAAGGCGTCGAAGAGACATACGCGCCGGCGCGGAAACCACGGCCGGAATTCCTCGAACACGCCAATCAGCCGCTGCGCATCTGCCCTCGGCTTCAAAGCGCGCGCCTTGAGCTCGGCCAAGCGGGCAAGCGTCAGATCTAATCTGCGGCGCGCGAGCGTTCTTGCCGTCAACCAGCACGCGGTCGCACAGAGGCTAGTATCGGAAAGCGAGGGCGTGAGGTCGTCCGCAGGTAGAAGCTTGCCCTCAGGCGCCGCTCCACGTGGCTTATGAGTCGCCCAATCCGAGCTGGCAGGCTCAATCAGCCCCATCTCAATGAGCCGCGCGCCGCTTCCATGCGCACGTTCGGTTTCCACGAGCCCGGAGATAGATGGAGCGGTTCGCGCGGGGACGCTCCAATAGCGATTCCGGCGCAAATCAAGAAAGACAATGTAGCCGCCGTCCCTGCATGCACGAACGTGCGGACTTAGTTGGTAAAGTGTCATGGCTAACGACGCCGGGCGCCTGATCGCGCCCGGCGTTCCTCACGAGGTCACATGTCGCGCATGTGCGGCGACACGAAGTTTTCTTTGAAGATCGGGTCCCAAACCCCGAGCGTCACCTCGCTCGCAGCGCCCAGGTCAGTCACGATCTCATCGTGATTCAGGTCTTCGTGATTTTCCATCTCAAAGCTCCTTGAGAAGCTGATCTGCGGCGCAAACGACAACGTCCGCGCCGCAGACGGCGCATCAGAACTCGCGCGCTTGCGGCGTGACGAGGTTTTCCTTCTTCACGGGATCATAGATCCCTTGCGTCACTTCCGTCGCGGCGCCGAGGTCCACGATGTCTTCTTGGCGTTCGGTATCTTCACGCATTGCACTCTCCATCCACCGCATGACTTTGCGGCGAGTGACAGCTTGCAGCTGGGAGGCAAGATTTGGCGGACTATCTGACTAAAGATTTCGTTGGGAGTTTTTCGAAGGACGATCAGGCGCCATTGTTCGGCATCGCCTTGGCGTGCGCGGCGCTTCGTATGAGCGCGCAATGAGTGATGCGCCGATCAAAATATCTTCGCAGCGTATTTCCCGGAGACGCGCCGCCGCGGTTGAGCGCAGCGACGATTTTCCTGATATCATCAGGCGCACCCGGAAGGACCTCCGCTTCTGCGCGGAGCGCCTGCTGAAGCCTTTCGTCCGCAGAACGGCCGGCGCGGCGCGCTTCGGTGTTCGCGTTGCGGTCGATGTGACCCATCAGTGTGAGGTACGCGTCCGCATAATCATTGCCGTTCAGCTCGACCGGTGCGGACGCTGGCGAATACGACTGAAGAGTCCACTTCGTCAGCTGTTGGCGCCATTGATAGAGTTCGCGCAACTCGCGCTCCGACCAAAACGCGACTTGATAGATCCGAGACGTATTCAGTTTGACGAGGCGCTCTGCCGCCAGAATGGCCAATGCATATCGAACCGGGGTGGCGCTCACGCCAAACTGAGAAGCGAGCTTGTCGATGTCGAGGCGTTGCAGAATGACAAGCTCCCCCGACAAGATTGCCTGCTTGATCTCCTGATAAACGCGCTCGCCAGGACGCGGATCAAGCGCCATCCCCGCCTCGCTTCTGCACCTCGCCGTAATGCTCCCGAAGCTGAGCCTCGATCTCCGGCGTCAAAGCGTCGACGTGCGGCATGCGCCCGCGTTGGTCGCGAAGATACGCGATTGGATCTTGTCCCTCCCAGCCGCCGAGATTGGGCCGATGGATGCGATAGCCGATGAGGCGCTGCAGATCCTCGGGAAACGACGACGCCACTTCGCGTGGGTAGGCCAGAAATTGGTTCTCATACGTCTTGAGCCAACCCAGGCAGTAGCTGACGATGACGCCTGTGCGCGGCAGCGCGGTGAGGTTCTGCCCGGCGCCATGCGTGACCGATCCTAAGAAAAGGAGCGCAGAGCCGCGCTTCATCGCGCCGGCGACGCTATCGGCGGGATCGATGCTGCGATCAAGCTCTCGGCGATGGCTGCCGCGCCAAAGGCGCGTGGCGCCGTTCTCTTCCGTAAAATCGCTGACCGCCCACATCACGTTCAAGAGCCAGTGCCGGCCGTTCGTTGGCCACGGCCACATCTCTTCGTCGCGGTGGGGCGCCTGCGGGCGTTCTTGTCCATGCACGCGCACGGCCTGGGTCAAGTTGAGCTGAATGCAATCGCAATTGGGCCGAAGCAGCGCCTCGGCAATCGCCAAGATGTACGGGTCCATGACGAGATCGGCGACGCTGGGCGCCTTCGAAAGGAGCCCGCCGACGCGCGTCGTATTCCAGCCGTAGAAATCGCCCTCGCAACGCGGCGTCGCTTCGAGCCAGGGCTCAAGTTCGTCGGCGAGCCTTTGGCATCGACGGGAGTCGAGCACATCTTCGAGCACGACGAACCCGTCGCGTTCGAGCGTCTCTAGATGCCCCATTGGTTTTGCAGCAAAGGGAAGCACGGTCGCGTTCATGATTTCCTCCGTTACGCGGCTTGAATGAGTTCACTGCCTAGAAAGCGCGTGACAGGGCCATTGAGCCCGGCGCGCTCGCGCACGCGCCGAAGACCGCGCTGGTCGATGGCGGCCATCACCGCGGTCAGCCGATCCCTGCCCGCGCGCTTGGCCGCTCCGAGCGGTTCAGCCTCCCAGCCGGCGCGCAAAGCCAGGGGCGCAAGCGCTGCATTCGCCACGAAGGTAACGCGCTCGACGCCGAAGATGAGCGCGGTCTCCATGATCGCCGCGATCATGCGACCGAGCAGATCATGCCTGGCTTGCCCGTCTGGCGTTTCGGGCGCGGGGCAGAACCGCGTCGCTTCCCAAACCTCCGGTCCAGATGGCACCGGGCCGTCGCAGAGATGATGGAAGTGATCGCCCATGAGATGGGGCCGGTCCGTGCGCAGCAAACGCGCCGACCCGGTCACCGCTGCGCGCGGCGCATCCGCTTCGATCAGGTAGACAGCTTCGGGACAATCATAAGCATCGATCTCGATGCCGGCGCTCTCCTCAAGGCGCCATTTCATTTGGTCGATGAACACCTCTTTGCGCTGGCGATGCATTTCCATCAGCGCATGGTGATAATGGCGCCGGTTCTCAGCGGTGATGATGTGGATCATGGGGGCTCCGGTCATCAAAGGACGACCAAGAGCTTGCGCATTCTCGCCCCGCCGCAAATAGGCACGGACATGTCTATTGACAGGGCCGCTTTAGGTGATCTCAGCACACATCTTCGAGCCTGATCTGCCCGTCTTTGAGCGCGCGCACGAACGCCTGCACACGGCTTGCAACGCCATACTTGCCCATCGCGCGCCGGACGATGTTGTGCACGGTGTGCTCGCTCAACCCCAAAATCATCGCCATGTCGCCGTCGTTCTTGCCCTGCCCCAGAAGCTGAACGCATTGGCGCTCGCGCGGACTGAGCTCAGGCTTAGCCGGCAGTTCGGCGAGGCGTAGCCGGCGCGCGCATTCATGCGCGTAGACCGCATACCAGGTGGCTTTCTGCGCGTTGAGCGGATCAACGCCATCGGGTCCGATGACGAGTGAGCAGGACGCTGGCAATGCATCGGGCGCATGAATGGGAATGGTGATCCCGTCGGCCAAGCCAACCTCAGCCGCTTCATGAAGAATGCGCAGCTGATCGGACGCAAGCGCTTCTCGAAAGATGCGGTCGCTCCATTGAAAGGGCAGCGTCTGACGCCGCGCGGCCCAATAAACGGGATCGCGTCTGGCATAATTCATCGTGCTGAAACGCTGCAGCCACACCAATGGGTAATCGACCATCACCACCGCTTCCGCGGGCGGGCGTAAGGGATCGACGTGCGAGGCGCATGCCGCGTGCGTAAACCCCAAGGCGCGCATCTCGCGCATGAACGCCGCCTGCACCTCTTCAACGCTTACAGCGCGATCACAAACTTCTGCGAACGCCCAATTGACGCGCGCTTGCATGGCTTCCTCCGCCGCTTGAAAGATGCAACGTTAGATGGCGAAGAAACCCGGCTGACAAGGCCTGCGTGACAAATTCACGACAATTGCTTCAGCGCGCAATCAGCCTGACAATTTTGTGAAAAATCTTTTCCAGACCTTCAGGGTAACAGGCTTAATCAAACACTAGGCTTAATCTGCCCTGAAACGATTGCGCGTGCGGCAGCTTGCGTGCGCGTCGTAGCGCCGAGACGAATGCGTGCGCGCTCGATATGACGGCGCACTGTCGCTATGCCGATCTCAAGCTTTCGTGCGACCTCCGCATCGGTCAGACCGCTAGCGCAGAGTTCGAGGCACTGACGTTCGCGTCGGCGCAAGGGCGCATAGCTTGGGGCGGCGACCGCGCAAAGCTGCGCGGCGCGATGATGCACCACGATATTGGTAATCTTGCCGGCCTCGAACATTTCTTCAGGCACATCGGGCTCGGGAGCAACCAACGAACCTGATGCTCTGAGATGATGCACGGGCGCCAGGGCATGCGTCCTTCCATAGTGAAGGCCGAATTCGCGAGCCTCGCCAAGAATGCGGCGCTGGCGCCATGATAAGGGCTGGCGAAACTCTGGATCGGTCCACACAAACTCGCCAATTCCTGCCTCTGCAGCGCGGTACACCGGATCAATGAGGTGGAGGCGTTGCGCGGAGAAATGCGCGATCCAAGCCTCAGGATAGTTCTGAAAGAGGTAACTCGCCTGCTCAGGTCGGAGCGGATCGACATGGGCGCCAACGGCCGCGAAGGTAAATCCAAGTTCAACCACGCGCCGGCGCCAGATCGTCTCGAGATCGGCGAGCGTTTGGGCCGTCTCGCACGAGGAGACGAACTCCAGCAAATCGGTGGTGATGCTTCGGGTCATGAGGATCACGCAAGGCGAAGCATAACAGCTTTGCCCGCGCGCATCACCTCCCCTCGGACGCCGCAATTGAGCACTTAACACCAACGTTGGTGACGAAACTCGCACGCGAGTCGGTGTCAGTAGCGCGGCATGCCTCGAAAGAGTTGCAACATGTGGCGCCAATAGGAATTGGGCGAGACGCTCGCCGTCATGTGGGAGCGGATACTCGATATGCGACTGTTTTGGGGCGGCGTCGCAGCCACTTCAATCAGCGTGCTCGCGTGCTTCGCCGCGACCCAAACATGCGCACGGACCTTCAACTACCAGGCCGCTCTTGGCAGGCCGGCTTTCGTGTTCGGCTCGACGCCGATTTATGCGCCTTTCTCAGTGTTGACCTGGTCGAAGCGCTGGAGCGCCGAATATCCGCGCGCCTTTGCATTGCCGAAACTGATCGTCTTCGTCGGCTTCCTTGGCGGCGCAATGTTCTTGCTGTTGGCGTTGAAGTCATCGCAACCCAGCCAGCGGCCGTTCGGCGCCACGAGCTGGGGTGGGCGCAAGGATGCGCGGGATGCTGGCCTCTTCGCCGAAGGCGGCATCATCATCGGCAAGTTGGGTGGCGAGATCCTCGCCTATGACGGCCCACAACATCTCTTGCTGACCGGCGGCACGCGCTCGGGCAAGACCCGCGGCAGCGTCATCCCAACTTTGCTCGCCTCCCCGCATTCGATCCTCGTCTTGGACTTGAAAGGCGAGTTGCACTCCGGTGACGCGCGCGTTGATTTTCCTGGCACCGCCGGTTGGCGCGCCAAGCTCGGACCCGTGATCCGCTTCGCGCCAACCGAGGCCGTCTCAGACCGGCTCAATCTGATGGATACGATCCGGCCGGGCGCCCAGGAAGTTCGCGACGTTCAGAACCTCGTCGAGCTCATTGCCGATCCATATGGCGATGGCCGCTTTCAGGAGTTCTGGGACCGCGCCGCCAAACAAATCCTCGCCGGACTTATCATTCACGTCGTCTATGCTGAACCGCTCGTGAGCAAGACGCTCGCGCGCGTGTTCGAATTGCTCGCCCGTTTCGACGACACGATAAAGCTGATGGAGGCGACGCTCCATCGCAAGAACGAAACGAGCGGCGAGCCTGAAACGCACCCCGAAGTAAAGCGCGCCGCGCACTCTTATGCCGCCTATCATGAAAAGCTTCGCGCCGGCATCAAGGCGACTGCCGAAAGCTATCTTGGCCTCTTCGCCGATCCGCTCGTGCGGCAGAACACGGCGACCTCGACCTTCCGCATCTCCGACCTTATGTGCGCCGAAGAGCCGGTGACACTCTATCTTTGCTGGCCGCCGAACGATGCCAAGCGTGTCAAACCGCTTATCCGTCTTGTCTTCGGCGCCGTGCTCCGCGTTTTGATGGAGCACCAGGAACGCGCCGCCGATGGACGTGAAAAGAAGCGCAACCTCCTCCTCTTGCTCGATGAGTTTCCTCAACTCGGCAAGCTCGACGTTTTCGAGCAATCCATGGGCGCGATGGCCGGTTATGGGCTCAAGGCCTATCTCGTCACCCAATCGTTGCATCAGATCACGCAAGCCTATGGCCGCTACCACACGATTTTAGATAATTGCCAGATCGTCACGAGCTTCGCCGCGACCGATGTCGAAACCGCTGAGACGATCTCCAAGCTTGCGGGCGACATCTTCGAGATGCGTCCGCAGGAAACTTGGTCGGGCAAACGCCAGCTGTTCGGGCTCGACCATCGCGCGATCACCTATCGAGAGGAACGCCGCCCGTTACTGTTGCCGTCCGAAGTGCGCCGGCTCAGCGAACGCGAGGAATTGATCTTCGTCACCGGCGCAAAACCGCTGCGCGCCGAGAAACTGCGTTACGATGAAGAGCCGATCTTCCGCGCGCGGCTGCTACCGGCGCCTGAGGAGGCGCGCCGGCGCGCGCTGCCCTCGCCTTGGACCGGAATCTCATCACTCGGTTTTGCGCAACGTCGCGCCCCTGACGCGCCGCCGGGACGCGATGGCGCAGTTCTTCGCGCGCTCACACAGAAGACGCCGCTGCGGTCGCGTCCGGCGCCAGAGCAGCAACAGGGCGATCTCCTTTCGGCGCTGAAGGCAAACCAGCCGGACAATAGCAGCGAAGCGGACCCTTCCTCCACAGCGGAAGCTACGGTGCCCGCGTCCTCACGTTTTGCGCTGCGTCCAGCTTCCGACGATTCTGCAAACGAGGCTGGTTCATGAGCGCCAAGCCCAAGAAAAAGATCACGATCTATCTCGAGCAAGATCTAGCGCGTGCGCTCGACTTGGAAGCTCGTCTCCGCGGCCTGCCGACCACGCGCGCGGCTGCCGATGCGTTGCGGCGGGTCTTCCTCGACGAAAAAGATGAAGCGGTCGCCGACACCGTGAAGATGCGACTGGACCGCCTCGAAAAGCGCGAAGTGGTGCGCGAGCGCGAAATCGCCATCGTCAAAGAGACGCTGCTTCTCTTCATTCGCGTATGGCTTGAGCACACCCCGCCGCCGCGGGAGGAAACACTCGACGCCACCAATGCCGTCGCTGAGCGGCGCTTTCAGTCCTTCCTTGAGCTTCTCGCCGAGAGCATGGCGCCTGGCCAGACGCTCTTTCCCTACGCAGCCCATGGCCGCCGCGCGGAAGTCGGCGCGCCCATGAATGGAGCGGCGGAATGAATGCGATTTCGCCATCTCAAGAACGCGTCGTCGCCGAGCGGCGTCTTGCGTCTCTCGTAGGGGCGCTGGGTCCGGCGTTGCAGGCGGCGCTGGCCGATGACGCCGTCGTCGAAGTGCTGATCAATTGCGATGGGCAGCTGCGCGTCGACCGCGTCGGCCGGGGTATCGAAATAACAAATGCGCGCCTCAGCGTAGCGGAGCGTGAGACCGCAATCCGTCTGCTCGCGGCCGAAGCATTCGAGACCGTCACTGAAGACCATCCCTTTCTCGCCGCGACCCTCCCCGGCTCCGGCGCGCGGGTGCAAGCGCTCATCGCGCCCATCGTCAGCGAGCCGGTGTTGGCGATCAGGAAGCGCCCCAAGCTGATCTACACGCTCAATGACTACGTGCGATCGGGCATTGCCTCGTCGGCGCAGGCTGAAAAACTCCGCCAGGCCATCATTGCACGGCGTAACATCGTGGTCGCCGGCGGCACGGGCTCAGGCAAGACGACGCTCCTCAATGCATTGCTCGCCGAGCCCGACTTCTCTGCTTCGCGCCTGCTCATCCTAGAAGACACCGCCGAACTGCAATGCGCCGGCGCTGATGTCGTGCAGCTCTTGACCAAGCGCACGCATCCCCAGGTCTGCATGCGCGACCTGGTGCAGATGACATTGCGTCTCCGGCCTGATCGGATTGTCGTGGGCGAAGTGCGTGACGGCGCAGCACTCGAAGTTCTGAAAGCCTGGAACACTGGTCACCCCGGTGGCCTCTTGACCATCCACGCCAATTCCGCCGCCGACGCGCTGCTACGGCTTGAAGATCTCTGCCTCGAAACGGGCGCGGCTCGCCCAGAACGGCTCATCGCGTCCGCCGTCGACACCATCGTTTTCATGGCCCGCACAGCAGAAGGCCGCCGCATCGAGGAAATCGTCAGCTGCAAGGGAGATCAGCGATGAAAACATCACGTCTGAAGTTCGTTGCGATGGGCACACTCGTCGCACTGGCCTTATCCGCGGCTGGGCCCGCCTTTGCCTCCGGCTCTGGCATGCCGTGGGAAGCGCCGCTGCAACAAGTCGTCGACTCCATCACTGGCCCCGTTGCGCGCGCGGCTGCGGTCATTGCCATCATCATCTCAGGCGTCGGCATCATTTTTGGCGAAGGCGGCGGCGGCATCAGGAAGCTGGCCTTTGTGGGCCTCGGCATCGCCATCATGTTCGCGGCCGTTTCATTCTTCCTCGACTTTTTCGGATTTGCCGGCGGGGCGGTGCTGTGATGCTCGACGAACCGGAAGGGTATCGCATTCCGCTGCGAACGTCGCTGACGCGCCCGCTTCTCATTGCGGGGGTCCCGCGAACATTTGCGATCATGAACGCGACGGTCGCCGCCGCGATAGCCTTTGGCCTGCAACAGCCGCTCATCGGCATTCCGCTCTGGGCGATCATCCAGGGCGCCGGCGCCTACGCCTCGGCGCGCGATCCTTGGTTCTTGGACACCTGGCCGCGCGCCATGGCCAAGCCTTCCTATTTCAGCGTGTGAGCCGGCGATGATGGATCTGCGCCCCTATCGCCAAAATGAAGCCCGCCTTGCGGACTGGCTGCCCTGGGCCGGTTGCGTCGCAGATGGCGTCGTCATCAACAAGGACGGCGCCTTCCAACGCACGCTCACATTTCGTGGGCCCGATCTCGATTCTTCGACGCTGTCTGAATTGATGGGCGCGAGCGCAAGACTCGACAACGCGTTGAAGCGCTTCGGGTCGGGGTGGTGTCTGCACGTGGAGGCGCGCCGTTCGGCGACGAACGAATATCCCGTCAGCGACTGGCCCGATCCTCTCTCATGGCTCATCGACCAGGAACGCGCACAAGATTTCGCCGCCGCCGGGGGCCGCTTCGAGAGCGCCTACTATCTGACCTTGTCATGGCTTCCGCCGAGCGAAACGTCGGGAAAGTTCGAAGCCGCCCTGTTCGAGAACGGCGCGGCAGCCGCCTCAATCGGCGTTGATTACAAAGCCTGCCTCGACAACTTCATTGAGGAGACGCAATCGTTCAAGGCGCTACTTGACCTTGTGATGAACGAGGTGCGGTTTCTCGATGGCGCCGAGACGCTCACCTATCTGCATTCGTGCATCTCGGACCGCCCGCATTCGGTCGCAGTCCCGCCGACGCCGTTTCATATTGACGAGCTCGTCTCCGACTCCGCTCTTGTTGGCGGCGTCGCGCCTAGACTCGGCGAACTTCACCTCAAAGTGCTGTCGGTCCGCGCCTATGTGAGCGAGACGGAGCCTGGCCTTCTCGATGCGCTCAATCGTTTGGGTGTTCCCTATCGCTGGGTGACGCGGGTGCTGCCGCTCGACCGCGAAGAAGCGCGCGCCGAAATCGAGAAGATTCGAAAACGCTGGTTCTCCAAGCGCAAAGGCATTCTGACGCTACTGCGCGAAGCGCTCTATCGCGAAGAAGCAACACTCCTCGACAACGACGCGACAGCGCAAGCCGAAGACGCCGATCTCGCCTTGCAGGAGGTGAACGGCGAGGCCGCAGGCGCCGCTTATGTGACGCTGACCATCACGGTCGCCGATGCAAACGAGGCGATCGGGTTTGAGCGCATTCGCCAAATTCGCCAGATCGCCGATGGGATGGGCTTTGTCACCGCACTTGAGACCATCAACGCAGTGGAGGCTTGGCTAGGGTCGTTGCCAGGCCAGCCCTATGCCGATCTCCGGCGTCCGATCCTGTTGACGCCGTCGCTCGCTCATCTGTTACCGCTCTCGGCGGTGTGGGCGGGCGAGCCCTACAACAAGCACCTGAACGGTCCGCCGCTCCTGGTTGCGGCAACAGATGGAGCGACGCCCTTCCGTCTCAACCTTCATCATGGCGATGTCGGCCACACGTTGATCGTCGGACCGACGGGTGCGGGAAAATCCGTTCTCCTGGGTCTCATCGCCGCGCAATGGCTCCGCTATGCGGGCGCGCAGGTCTTCGTGCTCGACGCCGGGCGCTCAAGCCGCGCGCTCACGCTGGGGCTGGGCGGCGTCTTCGTCGATTTGATGCAGGACGAGGCGCAAGCCTCGATCGCGCTTCAGCCTTTGGCGCATATCGATGATGAATCCGAACGCGCGTGGGCGCGCGACTGGCTTATCGCGCTTTTACAGCGCGCCAATATCGCCATCGATCCGGCGCGGCGCGAAGAAATCTGGGCTGCACTGTCGGTGCTCGGCGAAAGACCGGCAAACGAGCGAACACTGTCGGTGTTGTCCGCGCTTATTCAGGACGGCGACATCCGCACAGCGCTCCAGCCCTTTACGCACGCCGGGCCCTGGGGACGCCTCATCGACGCGGACGTAAGTCACCTCGCCGAACACGACGTGCAGGCCTTCGAGATGGGCGAACTGATGGGACACGCCGATGCATTGGCGGCAGTGCTGCCGTGCCTCGTGCACGCACTTGAAGCGCGCTTCGACGGGCGCCCCACCCTGCTCATTCTCGATGAGGCGTGGGCCTATCTGCGCGATGGCGCATTCGCCAATCAGATCCAGGCCTGGCTGAAGACGTTGCGCAAAAAGAACGTCGCCGTTGTCTTCGCCACCCAAGAACTGGCCGATGTCGAAGCGAGCACCATCGCCGCCACCATTCTTGAAGCCTGCCCGACGCGCATCTTCCTCGCCAATGACCGCGCCCGCGAGCCGCGCACACGCGCCTTTTATGAAGGGCTCGGTCTCAACGCCCGCCAGATCGCTTTGATCGGGGAAGCGGTGCCAAAGCGGGACTATTATGTGCAGACCCGTAGCGGCGCGAGGCTCATAGACTTGGCGCTCGGGCCCGCAGCGCTCGCCTTTCTCGGCGCCTCCACGCCCCAAGATCAGCGCGCCATCGATTCGGTGCGCGCTGAGGCCGGTCCAACCGGCTTCGCCGCGGCTTGGCTCGAACACAAGGGCCTCGCCGAAGCGGCGCTTGCTCTTAAGCGCTTCGCACCAGCGACTTCACTGCACCTGCAACATCAAATCGAAGGAGCACTCACATGACGCGCTTCAAAGCGCGCCTCATGGCGCACGCCGTCTTCGCCGCGTGTATGGCGGCCGTGTCGATCGCGGCGCCTGTCCAGGCCCAGGGGGTCGTCTACGATCCAACCAACCACGTGGAGAACCTGCTGCAGGCGGCGCGGGCGCTCGAACAAATCAACAATCAGCTCTCGAGCCTCGCCAATGAGGCGCGTATGCTGCAAGAGCTTGATCTTCAGCTCTCGCCTGAATTGTCGCAATCGATAGGCGCTGCGCGTCAATTGCTCGAACAAGCTCGCGGCATCCGTCAGAACCTCGACACCATCAGCGCCGATATGGCCGCTCTTTATCCCGAAGATTTGAGAAGCCTCGATCTCGACGGCTTGCTCCAGCAATCTGACGCTTGGGTCGAGCAAAGCCGCGCCAGCGTCGAGACGTTGATGGAGGCGAGCGCGGCAAGCACCGGCCAACTCGGCGATGCGCAATCGACCATGGACCGCGCGCTTCAAGCGAGCGCCAGCGCCGAAGGTCAAACCGGAGCGATCCAAGCTTCAACGCAAGCGCTGGGCGTCCTCTCCGCACAGATCGCGCAATTGCAGCAATTGCAGGCGGCGGAGGCGCGAGCCCTCGCCTCAGAGCGTCTCGAACAAATCGCACGCGCCGAGCGCGCCCGCGAAGTGCGCCGCCGTGCTTTCCCCACTGAAGTTTCAAACGATGCGCCGCCCGCGCAACCGCGCTTCTGATCGTCATGAACACCGGCAGCGTCAATTCCTTTCTCGATCGCTTCCTCGGTCTCGCCGACGCCGGGTTCGGATTCATCCAGGGCGATGTCGCATTCGTGCTGAATGCGCTCATCGTCATCTCGGTGACGCTCGCCGGCGCCATGTGGGCGCTCAAAGCCGAAGCGCCGATCGCACCCTTCTTCCGCAAGGTGCTGTTCGTCGGCCTCTTTGCGTTTCTCGTGAACAATTGGAACGCGGTCGCCGGCGCCATCAACCAATCGGGCGCGGCGCTCGGTTTGAAGGCCGGCGGCTCAGGCATGAGCCTCGCGGAACTTCACGACCCCGCCCGCGTCGCGGTTCGAGGCAAGGAGCTCTTTGGCCGCGTCATGGAAATGGGCGACGGCATGAACATCTTCACTGACTTCTTGACGCTCGCCACCATACTGCTTGCCGGCGTCACCATTCTCATCGCCTTTTTCGTGCTGGCGCTTCAAATCTTTGTCCAGCTCATCGCCTTTAAGCTTGGCTCGCTCGCGGCGTTCGTCGCCCTGCCCTGGGGCGTTTTCTCCGGCACTGCCTGGGCGGCCGAGCGGCCGCTGGGTTGGGTCGCAAGCTCGGCGATCCGGCTCTTCCTCTTGGCCTTTGTCGCCAGCGTTGCACTGAGCTTCGTCGCCGAACTGCCGCAGACAATGACACTGGCCAATGGCGGCGCGCTCGATGTGCTGCTGTTCGGCCTCACTATTCTCGCGCTTTCCTTCCTTGCACCCGCGCTTGCCAGCGAAGTGATGCAAGGCAATCCCAGTCTCTCGGCCGCGCAACCCATTCAAGGCGCTATGGCCGGCGCCGGCATGGTTGTTGGCACCGCCGTCACGACAAAGCTCATGACCTCCGGCCGCGGCGGCTCACGCGCGCGTCCCGCGCGCGGGCGCAATTCAAACGGCGGCGCACGCCCACGACCAAATTATGCGGCGATGCAGCCGCGCCAGAAATCCTGACATGGAGAAGGCATCGTCATGAACTTTCCTTTCCGGCGCCCGCCCCGCGCTTACGCGGCTGAAGCGCCAGACACGCCCTTTGCGCGCGCTCAGCAAGCATGGGACATGCGCATGGGTTCGGCCGTGCAAGCAGCCGTGACCTGGCGCTGGCTCGCGTTTGGTCTTGGTCTGCTCGCTATCGTGCTTGCAGCAGGACTCACCTTTGTAGCTTTGCAGAAGCGCACCTTCGTTCACGTGGTCGAAGTGAGTCCGCAAGGCCGCGTACTCTCTGTGGAGCCGCTCTCTGGGCGCTACACCCCGACCGACGCCCAAGTCAGCTACTTCCTCGGCCATTTCGTCCGCCTGGTGCGCGAGATTCCAACCGATGGCGTGGTGCTACGCCAGAACTGGTTTGCGGCTTACCGCTTCCTGACCCCGCAAGCGTCACAGCAGCTCAACGAGATCGCGCGTGAAGACGATCCGTTCGAGCGCTTGGGCACAAGCGCGCGCACAGCCGTCATCACATCAGTGGTGCAGCGCTCGCAGGCGACATGGCAGGTGAGTTGGATCGAGGCCACGCACGGCACCGACGCGCGCTCGGCCCAAAGTTTCACCGGGCTCTTCACCGTGCGCTTCGACCGCCCGCGCAACGCCGATGCGCTGATGCACAATCCGCTCGGGCTCTTCATCACCGAATTTTCAATGTCGCCGGAAACCCCGGTCTCATCCTATTCGCGGGGAGAGCCATGAACCGCGCCGCTCTCCTGTGCTTCATTTGCTGCTTTTTTGCGGCTGCGCCGCATGCCGAGGCGCAAAGTTCAAGGCCTCCAACCCCGATCGCCGCGCTCGCAGAAGCCAACGCCGAAGCACGCCGGCGCCCTGACCCGGCCAACTTCACCGACGCCACGCAGATATACGACTATGCGCCGGGCGCCATCTTTGAAGTCTACGGCGCGCCAGGCTTCATCTCGGCCGTGCTGCTCGAGCCCGGCGAGACAATCGTCACCGTCGCAGCGGGAGACACCACCCGCTGGATGGTTGAACAGGCGGTTGGAGGCGACGTCGCCAACGCGCGCGCCATGCTGCTCATTAAGCCAACGCGCGCCAATATCCGCACCAACATCGTGCTCGTCACGGATCGGCGCAGCTACGCCATCGAAGCGATCGCGACCAGTGGTCAAACCTATTCCGCGCAGACGGCATGGCGCTATCCCGTCGACGCAGACCACGAACTCGCGGGCGGTCCTACCGCAGTAGAGACGCTCAACTTCGCCTATCGCATCCGCACCGTGCGCGGCTTCAATCCCCGCTGGCGGCCTGTGCGTGTGTTTGACGACGGGCAGAAGACCTACATCGAATTTCCGCCAGCAATGGCCACGAGCGAAGCGCCCCCGCTCTTCATCATCGAGAACGGCGAGGCCGGTCTCGTCAACTATCGAGTTTCTGGCGGCCGCTACGTCATCGACCGCCTCTTCGACGTTGCCGAGCTTCGCTTGGGCGCCGAGCGTCCGGTGATCGTGCGCATAAGCCGCGATGTCGCCGACGCGCCACGCACTACACGCCGCCGGAGACATCCATGACCGCTTCACACCCGACTGCGACGGAAGAGGCGCGGCCATCGCCGGCTTCGATCACCTCAATTCGGGCGACGCCGCCAAAGCCGCGACGGCTCTCACGCAAGACCTTGATGGCGGGCGCGCTCGGCCTCGGCGGCCTTATCGCCTTTGCCCTCATCAGCGGATTGTCGGAACGCGACCGCACGCCCGCATCTGGCGAGGACGCCTCACAAAACCTCCAAGTCGCCAACCCGCCCGAGAGCATTCGCGAAGCGCCTGCGAACTACGATCTCGCAACTTTGCACCCCCCCGAGGAAGGTCGCGATTACTTCTGGGGCGATAACGCGCCTGCTGACGCGACTTTGGCTGCGCCGGACGATTCCAGTCCCGCCACATACGAACGAGCCCCTCCCTCGCCCCTTGAAACGGAAGCCGAGGCGGCGCGCATTTCGTCTATCCTCTTTTCAGGTCGCCGCGGCGCCGCTGGGGCGGCGGACGCGCAGAGTTTCACTGAGACCGGCCGACGTGCGGGGTTCCTCAATGCTCAGCGCGGACGAGACGACGGCGTGCTCGACGCAACCTATACGCCGCCCCGCTCGCCTTACACGGTGCAAGCCGGCGCTACGATCTCGGCTGCGCTCATCACCGCGCTCAATTCCGACCAGCCGGGACGCGTGATTGCTCAGGTAAGCGAGAACGTCTTCGACAGCGTCACGGGCGAAACACTGCTCGTCCCCCAGGGCGCCCGGCTGATCGGCTCTTACGATTCCGACACCTCGTATGGCGAGCGGCGCCTGTTGGTGGTTTGGAATCGCCTCATCATGCCGAATGGTTGGTCGATCCCGCTCTCCGCCATGCCCGGCGCCGACGCCGCGGGAAGCGCGGGCCTGACCGGCGATGTTGACGCCCATATCGGGCGCATCGCGGCCGCCTCGCTCATCTCCGCCGTGCTTGGCGTCGCGGCCAATGAAAGTGAGGACGAAGACGACGCCAGGCTTTCGCAGAGCATCGGCGACGCCGCCGCACAGCAAGCGGCGCAGACAGGATCGCGCCTCATCGATCGTGAACTGAACGTGCGTCCGACGTTGCGAATACGCGCCGGCGCCCGCGTCCGCGTGCTCGTCAGCCAAGACATTCATCTGCGTCCATACCCGCCGTGAGGAAGCTGCGCGACAAGGACGAGCACTTGCCGCAGCCCGATCTCTTTGGCGATTCGAGCCAAAGGCGAGAGCCTTCGCCCGGATCGCCGCCTGCTCGCATTCGATCCGCCACCGCGCCGACAAAACGCGTCGCCGCGCCAGCGCCGCTCCTGCTCAACGTCCGCGAAGCGGCCGCTCGGCTTGGCCTCTCAAAGTCCACCCTGGATAAGATGCGATGTGCGGGCAAGGGGCCCCACTTCATCAAATCTACCGACCGCGCTGTTCGATATGATAAAGCGGACTTGGACGCCTGGGTCGCAGCCCGTCGCAGGAACAAGACAACATAGACGACCGTGCTTATGGCTGCGCGTACTCGTCCAAGATTGCTTGCAACGTCTTCCGGTCTGGCGACGAAAGCTTGATGTTCGCTAGCGCCCAAGCGATCACGCGCGCCGCGTGCTCGCGCGTTTCCGCTGGCGCGCTAGCCGACCGAACACGACTTATTAGGTCGGCAAACGGCGGGTCCGCGCTCCGCCAACTTAGCCGGTACAACCGATGCTCGGCATTGGGCGCGAAGGGAACGTTGTGCCGCAAGAACGCTGCGCGATCGGGATCTTCTTGGGATCGCTCGAGCAATCTCTCCAGCGGCAGAAAGCCCATGTGGCTCCAACTCGTGCTCCCCTTCAGCACCTGATCGACGTAGTCGATGGTGATGGTCTTGCCGCCGTGCGGGATGGTGTAGGTGAACGTCCGGCAGTACCGACGGATGAGCCAGACCGCCTGATCAAGCTTGAAGAGATCCTCCATTCGCTGCGCGAAGCCATAAAGACCGTAACGGTTATCCGGACTACCTAGCTCTGCGAGTCGCACCAGAAATTCCCGCACGCTTTCATGCCGCCAGCCCAAGTCGTCGATTTGAGGATCGACCAGCGCATCGATGGCCAGCCGAGTGTCCATGTTCTTAACTTCGTCGAACAGTTGAACGATTTGGTGACCTTGGCTGAGCGCGCTCCGGCCATTCATAAGCAAAATGGCTTTCAGATATTTTTCCAGCGCGTGGGCACCAAGCCAAAAGAAATCATAGTCGAGCGCCATGAAAAATGCGTTCCGCGCCAAGATATAATTCCCGTCAGCTGTCGTGACGAACATCTTCTGCACAAGGCTGTTCGTCTCAGCGCGAATAGCGCGCTCCATGATCGACCCCATTGTGAATCCTCGCTCCCTGAAATAGTAGAAACTGCCGCCAGGCTCCGGTAGCAGTAAATACCAGCCGCTTGCGAAAGCGGTCGATGCCCGAAGGGCCGAGACGCGCCTTACGCGTCGTTATGCGCGGCTCGGTTCACGAGAGCGCGTCCCGCGCGCACTGCGCGGGTTCGCCTAACGCTCACGAGATCTTCTTGGTCGGCTTCAGCTTCTCCAAACTCACCACAAGCGCGTCCAAGTTCGTGGCTGTGAGCGCTGCGACTTCCGCCCTAGTATAGAACGGCTTGGAGACTTCGACATAAACACGCGGCGGACGTTTCCTGTGCTGCTTGCAGAACTTGCATGATAGCCGTTTGGCCAGATCAGCGACGCGTCCCTCTGTGCCGTAGAGCTTCACCAATTCAATCGCCGTAAAGAGCGTGCCGCGCGCGCATCCCGTGCAACCGAAATAGAGCCCGCTCAGTCGCCCAAGCTGGCCAAACTTCACCGGTACTTTCTCCTCGTAAGCCACGTGAGGTGCTCGCACCGCGAAAGAAGTGCGCGTCCTCGCAGAGACCTCTTGCACGCTCAAGCAATTTGTGCTTGTTTTGTTCTCACATCTGGGGACCGATGGCGCGCGTCTTTCGCGGGCCAATCACGTCGAGACATCAGCGCCCTTCTCTTCAACGCTTGAAGAAGGCGCGTCTCGACATGAGCCGTCTCTATCTGACCTCGCGCGAGTACGAAGCCCTGCTGAAGAAGCAGAACGGCGCCTGCTGCGTCGATGAGTGCGAAGAGACTGAAGGGTTGATCGGCGAGCACTCAACGCCGAACGCATGGCGGCGCGCCAAACCCGACCAGCTCATGTGCAGAAGCTGCCACAAGGTCAAAACGCTTCGCGACATCAAGAACATTTGGAAGGTGAAGCGCCTCAACGGTGAAGCGTTGTCGCAATACGAACGCCGCCGCCGCTATGGCGCGCACCTGCATGGCCGGCCCTTCCAATCGCGTCGCGATCAGCCCGGAGCTTCACCATGGAGGCGCTAGTTCTCGCCTGCGCTGCTCTGATCACTCTCGTGCTGATTGACGCTGGCTACTGGATCGCGGTGAGCTTGGTGCGCTGGTCGCCCGTCATTATCGTTGGCGCTGCCACGGGATGGCTTGCGGTTCATGAGGGGATGAGGCCAACGGAAGCGCTGATCATGGGTGCTGTCGCCAGCATAGTCGTGCGCCACCTGCTCCGGCGCTCCGAGGGATCGTCCTATTGGAACGAGTGAACTAGTTGCCGCCCTCGCGGGCGCCGGCCGCACGCAACGCGTCGCCAATACGGCGTCCGCCAATTCTACACGTCGCAATCACACGATCGTACGACACCACACGGCCGTTGCGCCCGCGTGTCGCGACGCATTGCGCATTCTGTCCCATCGCCAGGCGCTCAAGCGCATCCTTAGCCGCCTCCCCACCCTGGGCGTGGAGCTCCGGTGCATTGAAGTCGGCGAGGCGCACTTCAACCCAAGTGGACGGGTCGGAAGAATTGCCGACACAAAGGCTATCGCCATCGCCAATGTACCTGACCTGGCCACTGAAGGTCTCGCCAGCCCGTCGCGGCAAAGCGCCTTCGCACGGGTCAGCCCAAGCGACCGCAGGCAGAGCGGCCAAACAAACAGCAATGAGCCAAACGCGCATGCGAATCTCCGCCGATCGACCTTAGCCCAGCTTCATGCGTGTCCGAAACAGATGGCGCGCCGAAGCGGCTAAGTTGTCTTGGTTCTTGTCGCTCTCGCTCCGAGAGCCAGAAGAGAAGAAAATGGCCGTCAACTCGAGCACGTCAAAGCGGAACAAACACGTTCGAAACAGAAAGCAGTCAACACATGCGGCAAGACTATCGCGCAGGCGGTTGCAGCTTGTCGGCCCTGCAAAACCGCTATGGCCAGATACGGCGACGCCAGAAACATTTGCAGAGGCGCTCGATCTGCAAATGCGTCGGCATGGCGAGAATTCGGATAAGCTCTGGCGAGCGATTGTCCGCGACGGCGAAACACTAGATCCCTCGACGATCTCCGCTTGGCGTCGCGGTGTGAAGTCTCCGCGCTTTGCGCAAAGCTTCATCTACGTGGAGCGAATAGAACAACGTTACGCTTTGGATGCCGGTTACTTCCGGGCGCTCCTGCCCCACAAGGGCCGAGCGACGTGCTTTCCGGGGCTGAGGTCAGTCACGACCGCTGAGCAGCGGCGCCTCGCATGGCATCTTCCGACCGATTTCGCTTCCAGGCCATTTCGCGAGCGAGCGGAAATCCTGGAATGGGTTCGCAGGGTCGTTGTATCTGGCGCGACAGACTATCGATGCTTTCAGGCCGAAGCGATCAAACACCCTTACGGTCTGCGCTTCGGCGCCAGAAGTCCGGACAATGAAGGCCTCGCATCGCACCCTTTAGCGGCTCCATCCAGGTTAGCCTGTGAATTGGGCTCTCTGCTGGAATTCAAGACATCGACGCTTGCGCCCGCCAACCTCCAACGACGCGGAGTGTGGGGCCCGGAGACAGCGGCGCAGAAGATCGAACACCTCAGTCTTTTCTTCGGCGCTCTAGCGGCATGCCCAACCGGTCCTGTTCGCGGACGCGGCGTGCCGCGCGACAAACTGTGCTTCGCACTCCTTGTTCTTCCGTCGATCTGGGATTGGTACATTCGCTGGCGCGCAGACCGCCGCGGCTTCTTCACTGCATGGGAGGTCGACATGCTCAGTCTGCTGATGGGGCTAACCGCACCAGAAACCGGATGGCTGCGCCAAACACCCTCATTGGCCGATGCGCTCACGCCAATCGAAGGCATCGTAACCGCCACCGAGATAAAGGCACTTCGCGACAATTGGAGAGAGACCTGCGCAACGGTGCGGGCGCACGCGCACAGGCGGATCAAAGAATTAGAGCGCGTTCTGCGCGTACACCGCGATCCCTTCGAGCCGATCCTGCCTGTCCTTGAGGCCGCCAGCCCCCTCGGAGAGTACAAAAAGATTGCGGATGAAATTTTGCGGCTCACCCCGTGTGGACGCGTTCACCCGAGGGCTGCTGCGGAGGCTCTACGTTCGCTGTTGATGGTTCGCCTAGGTCTGCATCTCGGCGTTCGGCAAAAGAACCTGCGCCAGCTCTTGGTCAAGGCGCGAGGCGCCCAGACGTCGAGCGAGCGCCGGCTGGAAGACTTGAAGTGCGGAGAGCTGCGTTGGTCCGATCGCGACAATGGTTGGGAAGTGTTTATCCCCTCCGTCAGCTTCAAAAATGCGGGTTCGTCCTTCTTCTCGGGAAAACCCTTCCGGCTGCTGCTGCCTGACTTATGCGGGCTCTACGAACACATCGACTTGTACCTCTCGGAGGCTCGCCCCCTCCTGCTAGCCGCAGCGCCCGATCCAGAGACTTTCTTTGTGAAGACGGTGAAGCGATCGAGCAAGAATGCGGCCTATTCGCAAACCACGTTTTACGAGGCTTGGCGCTGGATCACGCAGCGCTACGGCATCTACAATCCCTACACCAAGCGCGGCGCAATCGCCGGCCTTCTTCCTCATGGTCCCCATAACGTCCGCGACGTCCTGGCCACGCACATTCTAAAACAGACAGGATCATTCGAGCAGGCGAGCTACGCGATCCAAGACACTCCGGAGATTGTAGCAAAGCACTACGGTCGGTTCCTCCCTGAGAACAAAGTTCATTTGGCGGCCCAGGTGCTTAATCGGGTTTGGCAGAACACCTGATGCTCAACCCAAGTCGACGCTTCGAACTCCTCCGGCTTCCTTCTTGCGCACGATCGACATCAGGTGCGCCTCCCACCGTTCGAGCGCCTCACGCTTCTGCGGCTCGTAGTCGAAGCGATTGTAGATCTTGGTCACCTGCGGACCCGGCGGCGTGTGATTCAGGATGCGGCTGATGACGTCGCCTGAAATGCCGATCTCCGCCATCATCGTCGCGCCGGTGCGGCGCAGGTCGTGCACTGTGAGGTCGCCAGCGCCCACGTCTTCCCGAAGGCGGATGAAGCCCCGCGTGAGGGCGTGGCCCGTGGACGCGATCTGACGCTTCCGTCCAGCAAAGGCCTGGTCGGTGCCGGTGTGCTCAAATCCCTCTTGCACGATCTTCAATGCGAGAGGCGCGAGCGGCACGACCTGGGGTGACTTGTTCTTTGTTCTGCTGCCTGGGATGGTCCAGCGCTTGGCGCTGAGATCGACCTCCGACCTCGAAAGCCCGGCCACCTCCCCGCGCCGCTGAAGGGTCAGCAAAGCGAGTTGCAGTGCTTGCGCAGTTGAGCGGCCCTGCGGGTTGTTGGCCATATCCACCAGACCCCACCAGACCAGCTTCAGTTCCTCTTGCGTGGCCACGCGTTCGCGACTTGCGATGCTGGGGCCAGGATAGCCTGCGAGCACATTGCGCTCGATCAGGCCCCGCTGGAGCGCAAACGCCATGAGGCCCTTCAGGGCCGAGCAAGCGCTCCGCGCCGCCCCCGGACGCCCTGAATCCTCGATCTCTTCGACGTAGCGGCGGACCTCTTCCAGGGTCACCAGCCCAATGCTCTTCTTGCCAAATTTCGGCGTCACGTAGAGCCTGATCGTCGACTGCAGCCGGACGATGGTGCAGTCGCGCATCCGCCGCTGTGCGTCTGCCATGTACGTCTCCAGCACCTTGTCGACCGTCCGCTCTTTGCGAATAGCGTGCGTGCGCCTTGCCTCCTTACGCTCCTTGGCAAGATCGCGGCCTTCAAGCCGCGCACCAGAGCGCACCTTGCCCGCATAGTCGCGCGCGGTTTCGGGAAGAACGCCAGGATAATCGCCGAGCACAACCTCGGTTGGAGATGCGCCCTCCGGCGTGTAGCGCACCGACCACGTCTTCCTGCCTGACGGCATCACCATGATAGAGAGGCCTGCGATCTCGGTGTCGAGGACGCGATAGCGACGGCCTTCAGGCTGCAAGTCTTCGATCGCACGACGCGTCAATTTGAGCTTGTGGTTTGATGGTCTTGGCAACTGATACGCTCCACTGCATCCCTCAAATCCCGTTCCTGTCCCATTCAGTGCAGAGGGAGGCGTAGGGACCGAGAGGGCTCGGTAGGGTTCAGCTAGTGAGGAAAAGCCAAGCACGACAAGGGCATGCGCCGCGCGCGCGGAAAAACCGCAAAGCGCCGCAAAAACGCGGAAAATTACTCAACGTCACCGAAGATGCCGATCTCGGTTTCCGCCTGGCGCGCGATGGTTACACGAGCGGCGTTATCGGCCCGCCAACATGGGAAGAAGCGCCTGTCACGCTCAAGGCGTGGCTCGATCAGCGTACGCGTTGGATCAAGGGCCATATGCAGACATGGCTTGTACTGATGCGCAATCCGATCGGCGCTGCACGCGAGATGGGTGTGAGCGCCTTCGCCGCGATGCACCTCGTACTCACCACCGGTCTGATCGCCGCGTTCGTGCATGGCCCGCTTGCGTGCATCATCCTGATCGACCTGCTCTCAACCTACTCGCTGCTCACCACCGCCGATTTCGTGTTGGCGCTCTTCGGTTATTGCGTCGCCATGTTCGCAGCGCTCACGGCGTGCGCGCTCTCAAACTCGCTCAGCCACGCGCGCGCGGCGCTTACGATGCCGGCGTATTGGCCGTTATCCTCCATCGCCGCGTACAGAGCGCTGTTTGCATTGATCTTTCATCCTCACAGATGGGCGAAGACCGCCCATGGCGTTTCGCTGCGGCGTCGATATGTTGTTCCAGCGCCACCGAAACGCCACGTTTCAGCGCTCACCTTGCTCGTGCGAGGACGCGCCTAACAGCCGGGGAACTGCACAATGCGCTCATTGCTCCGCGGCATTGCCGCCGCCTTCGCGTTCTTTTTCATCGCCGTCGCGCCAGCCGCCGCTGAATCGATCGATTGTCCGCTCAGCCAAGCGCGACGAACCATCACCAACGATCTGCCATCGGGTTGGTGGACGACCCCCATCGTCAACACGCTCACTGAGACCCGCGTGCAAGACATTGGCGGCGATCCGGCGCTGATGTGTGTGTATGGACCTTCGGGCTCAGTCCAGCGCAACGCGCCCGCAAACCATAATTGCACCGCGCGCACCGGCGGTTTCGAATGCACCCCGCGTATCCGGCTCACGCCAATCCCCATTCCAACACCAACTCTTCCCAGCCCGCCACAAACACACTCGACCAATTCGCTCGAAGTGCCGCAAACCTGGAGCTTCGACTTGGACGCCGGCAATGTCGGCGCCGATGGCGCGGATTTGTGGTTCCGCGCGGAGACCAACACCGCACTCTTCATTGAGCCCGGAAACGGTGCGCAGATCGCGCTCGGTGATCGCTCCAACCGTGGCCGTGACGGCTGCGCGGCAGCGAGCTTCTCGACGACGCGCGTGCCACTCGCCAGCATTCCGGTTGGCTCTTACGTGTGCGTGCGCACCAATGAAGGCCGCATCAGCCAGTTCCGCATGAACGCGATCTCCGCTAGTTCGCCGAGAACGCTGTCGATCGGCTACACCACCTGGCGCTAACGACTAACGAAGCGATGCGAGCAAACCTCGCATCGCTTCGACGTCCGCCTCGTCCTGGCTCCACGAAACGACAAGACGCGCTTCGCCCGACCCCTCCGAGCCCCAGTCGTAAAAGTCCGCGCCACCGGCTCGCAGCTTCGCCAGCGCTTCGGCGCCAGGGCGAACGAACACCTGATTGGTTTCGACAGGCAGCGACAAAAACGGACCCGCCGCTTCGCCCAGTCTCTGCGCCATCTCATTGGCGCGGCGTGCGAGCTTCAGCCAAAGCCCGTTCTCAAGGTAGGCCAAGAGCTGCGCGGCCGCGAACCGGCCCTTGCACAGCAGGTGTCCGCCCCGCTTCCGCCGCCGCGCAATCTCCTCGGCTCGATCTAAATCGAAGCAGACAATCGCCTCCGCCGCGAGCGCGCCGTTCTTGGTCGCGCCGAAAGACAAAAGATCGACGCCGCCGCGCCATGTGATGTCCGCCGGCGAACATCCGAGCGCCGCCACCGCATTGGCGAAGCGCGCGCCATCGACATGAAAGGCTAGGCCGTTTTCTTTCGCCACGGCGCCCAATGCTGCGATTTCAGCTGGAGTGTAGATAGCGCCCCGTTCGGTCGCTTGCGAAATCGACAATGCGGCTGGTTTCACCGAGTGAATGCCGCGAGCATTGCGCGCCACTCCATCGCGCACTGCATCCGGCGTCAGCTTCGCGCCCTTGCCTTCCACGAGCACCAGCTTCGCGCCGCCGCTATAAAACTCCGGCGCACCACACTCGTCGCACGCAATATGCGCCTCTTCATGACAGATGATCGCGCCCCACGGCGGTACGGCGCTGGCGATGGTGATTGCGTTGGCGGCCGTACCCGACGCCACCGTGAACACACGCACATCGCGTTCGAACAATGCACTGAACGCATCATCTAATTTTCGCGACCACGGATCTTCGCCGTACGCTGCGGCAGGCTGATCGTTTACAGCGCTTAACGCGGCGAGAATCTCTGGCGCGGCAGGCGCTGTGTTGTCGGAGCGGAAGTTCATAAGCGCTTTACCTCTCGCCGCACGCGGCAATCTCTTGTTTAGACTTGGCGCACGTTTTGTACAAAACACCGTACCAGAACAGCACGAAAGTCAGTTTCACGAACGCTTGCTTTACAGACGCGCGATAGCCTTACTCTGAAATTAGCCATCGGGGTGGGCGGTGCAAGAGTTCATAAACCATGCGGCGATCGAACGCGCTGCTGCGGACGCCTTTGCCGGCCCGCGCGCACGTTTGTATCTGTTCGGCGTGCTCGCGCTCGGCGTCGCCGCCACCGCGGGGCTCGCATCTGCTGCGATTTGGCTAGGTTTAGCGCTGCTCGTCGATGAAGCGCGCAAGGCGTTTGGCGAGCGTCTCGACGCATTCTCCAAGGAGCAAGCGCGCGCAGGCCAGCTTGCGCTCGATTTCGTGACAGCCGCGAGCCTGGCGGCTGCGCCTGCTTTGGCGTGGTATGCGCAGTCGGGTTTGGGCGGCGCTGTCGCTGGCGTACTGCTGGCCGTGCTGCTGAGCTCTGCCGCGTTCAACGCACGCCACGGCCGCCTGCACACCGCGATTGCTTGCGCGCCTTACGCGCTTCTGGGCCTCCTCTTTCTCGTCGACGCTGCGGGCGTGGTCGCCGCGCTCGCGTGCGCGGTGGGGCTTGCTTACATCTTTGCCGCCGCGCTCTATCACGTGCACGCCGCGTCGCACGCGCGCATGCAGGACGCAGAATGGGTCCGCCAACTCAATATGAGCTTCGGCGACGCCGCGTCGGCCGCCTGGGAAATCGACTTTGCGCGTGAGCGCTTGATTGGCGCACCGCGCCTCTCAGCATTGATCGGTCGGCCAGTTTCTTATGCCGACGTCGTGCAGGATGCGCTCTTTGCGCCCGACGCTGACCGGCCGCTTGTGCTCGGCGCGTTTGCGCCGGCGCGCGGCGCCGTGCGTCGCATCGCGTTGGAGCAGGACGTTGTCCGCGCTGATGGGTCGCGCGTTCGCGTGCGGCACCAAGGCTTCGTGCGCACGACGCCGGATGGCGCTCCAGTGCGCCTCACATGCGTCACTCGGACCGCGGAGGCGGTGGCCGTTGTCGCCGCCGACGCCGGGCCGCTCGCAACCGCCGCGCTCCAGTCCCAAAGCACAGCCATCGAGACGTTGCGGAACGAACTGGTCTCCGTATTCGATGATTCGATTGCCCAGCCCGCCTCTGCGCACCTTGCCGACCTGCTCACTGCGCTCGTCCAACGCAGCGGCGCGATCGAGCGCGGCATCGACGACCTCGCGCACGCGCGTCACGAGGCCGACAGCGCCAATCTCGCCAAGTCGCAATTCCTGGCCAATATGAGCCACGAACTGCGCACCCCGCTCAACGCCATAATCGGCTACGCCGAGATGCTGCAGGAAGATGCCGAGGACGCTGGCGACGCCGCAGCCGTACAAGACCTCAACCGCATTCTCACCGCCGCCAAGCATCTGCTGAGTCTGATCAACGAAATCCTCGATCTGTCCAAGATCGAGTCCGGGCGCATGGACGTGGCCGCCGCGCCGTTCGAGCCGCACGTCATGCTCGAGGAACTGATCGCCACCATCCGTCCGCTCGCCGAGCAAAACGGCAACGCCATAATCGTCGCCGAGAACGATGGCGTCAGCGAAGCGCACACGGACGCGATGAAGCTGCGCCAGTGCGTGCTCAACCTGCTCTCCAATGCCGCAAAGTTCACCCGCAACGGCCGCATCGAAGTGACCACCGACCGCCGCCTCTGCAACGGCGTCGATCAGCTCTTCATCACGGTACGCGATAGCGGCATCGGCATGTCGAAGGAGCACATGTCGCGGCTTTTCCAGCCGTTCGTGCAGGCAGACCCTTCAATCACTCAACAATATGGCGGCACCGGGCTCGGCCTCACCATCACGCGCCGTCTCGCGCAACTTCTTGGCGGCGACGTCACGGTGACCAGCACGCTGGGCGAAGGTGCTGCGTTCACGCTGCACGTACCCGTCGACTTCAAGGATGCATCCGCCGCTCTCGGCGCGGCCGCCAAGGTCGATGACGTGCAAGGCGCCGCCGATGCGCCGCTGGTCATCGTCATTGAAGATGAACCTGACGCGCGCGAACTTGCGGCGCGGGCACTGACGCGCGCTGGCTTTGCCGTCCAAGGCGTTGGCGGCGGCGAAGCGGGCCTGGCGCTCGTGCGCGCCAAGAAGCCGGCTTTGGTGCTGCTCGACATCTTCTTGCCGGATCGCTCCGGCTGGCGCGTGCTGCAAAGCTTGAAGCAGGACCCGCTGACGCAGGATGTGCCAGTCGTCGTGTTGTCAGTGAACGAAGACCGCGCGCATGCGCTGGCGCTGGGCGCGGCCGAACACATGGTGAAGCCGGCCGACCGCGACCGCATCGCAGCGACCGTCATGCGCTTTGCGCGGTTGCGTCCGAGTGCTACCGTGACGGCGTCACCGATGGCTCAGAAGGCCGCCGGCTAGAAGGACCGCGGACCTTCAGGTCCGCATGCGGGTCTGAAGACCCGCGCTCCTACCGCTCATAATGCGCAGCCAACACGCGCGCGACGGTTTCCGTCACACGCTTGCCGGTCGGGATGTGCAAAAACTCGTTCGGACCGTGCGCATTCGAATGCGGGCCGAGCACGCCGGTGACGACAAACTGCGCCTTCGGAAATTTCTCGCCGAGCATGCCCATGAACGGGATCGATCCGCCCTCGCCCATCATCGCCATCGGCTGACCCCACGCTTGGTGCGAGGCATCCTCAAGTGCTGCCTCCAGCCATGGCGCCGTCGCAGGCGCATTCCAGCCCGAGCCATCCTTCTCGCCCGCATAGCTCACCTTCGCGCCATAAGGCGGATCGGTTTCGAGAATGCGCTTCAACTCCGCGCTTGCCTTCTTCGCATCCGCCGTGGGCGGCACGCGCAGCGAGAGCTTCGCTTCGGTGAACGGCCGCAGCACATTGCCCGCATTCACAGGCTCCGGCGCACCGGCGAAGCCGGTCACGGAAAGCGCGGGCCGCCAGGTGCGATTGAGCACGAGTTCCGCCAACTCCGTGCCGTTCGGTTTCATGCCATCGACGAACGGAAACTTGGCATAGACCTGATCGCCCAAAGCTTGCGCGGCGACCTTGGCCTGCTTTTGCCGTTCTGCCGGAATCTCGGCATTGAACGCAGCGCCTTTGATCACGCCGGTTTCGATATCTTCGACGCGCGCTAACAGCTGGCGCAGCACGCGGAAGCTCGACGGCACCACGCCGGACGCATCGCCCGAGTGCACACCCTCTTCCAGCACATCAACGCGCAACGTGCCGCCCACCATGCCGCGCAGCGATGTCGTCAGCCACAACCGATCATAGTCGCCGCAACCGCTGTCGAGGCAGACGACCAGCGATACATCGCCAATGCGATCCGCCAGCGCGTCCATGTAGAACGGCAAATCCGGCGAGCCGCTTTCTTCCGACGCCTCGATCACCACCACCGCGCGCGTATGCGGGATGTTTTGCTCCTTCAGGGCCAGCAACGCCGCCAGCGCGCCGAACATCGCATAGCCATCATCAGCGCCGCCGCGCCCGTAAAGCTTGTCGCCTTCAAGCACGGGGATCCACGGCCCCTTGCCTTCCGCCCAACCAGTCATCTCCGGCTGCTTATCAAGGTGGCCGTAGAGCATAACTGTATCGGTGTTCTTCGCGCCCGGCACTTCGATCAGAACAAGCGGCGTGCGGCCCGGCAAGCGCTCGATGCTGAGCGTGGCGCCGAGCGCAGGCAGCTTGGTCTCCGCCCACTTCACCAACAGCTGCAGCGCCTCTTCCATGAAACCGTGCTTTTCCCAATCGGGATCGAAGGACGGCGACTTATTCGGAATTGCGATGTACTCGGCGAGCTTCGGCACGATCTCGTCGTTCCAAATCTCATCGGTGAACTTGCGCAGCTGGGCTTGAGCGATTTCGGCCATGGAAGCGGCTCCTTTGCCGTCAATCTAGCGCGCAGGCGCCCGCGTTTCTAGCGCGATCGTCCGCGCGCGCTGACCGGCCAGATATCGATGAGATCGCCGCCACGCACGACGTGGTAGGCGTCATAGAGATTGACGGTGGGATCGCAGTGCGGCGCCGTCAGCGTCACATGATCGCCGACGCGGAACTGATGCCCCATCGCGATCAGCGCCGAGTGCTCGTCGCCCATGAAGAAGAACGCCGCATCCTTCGGCGCGCCATCGGCGATCTGCGGCGAACCGCCATCGGTGGAGAGCGCCTTGAAGCCGGCATCCAACGTGCCCATGCCCGGCGTATTGGCGCTGATCACGTGCGCATCGATGAAGAGCGCATTCTCGAACGGAACGGCGCCGCCGGTGAGATCGCAATCGACGTATTGTTTGTCCATAAAGACGTAGGAGCCCGTTTGCCATTCGGTCAGCACGCCGAGCGCGGCGTCGATATGGTGTGTGCCTGTGCCGCCGCCGGTGACGACCTCGGGCTTCAGCCCAGCCGCCCCAAGTGCTGCGACAACGCTGCTGAGATACGCCGTGCGCTCCTCGATCGCCGCGCGGCGCTCTTCGTATTTCTTGATGTGTTGCTGCGCGCCGCAATAGAATTGGACACCCGCGAACCGCAACGACGGCGCGGCGGCAATCTGCTTCGCTAAAGCCACCGCAGCCTCCGGCGAGGACACCCCGGTGCGCCGAATGCCGGGATCGATATCGACGACCACCGGCAACGGCCGGCTTGCACCTTTCATCGCCGCGGCGAGAGCGGCGACATTCTCCGGATTGTCCGCCACCACGCGGAGATCGCCGATGCGCCCATGCAGCGCCGCCAAGCGCGCAATCGCCTGCGGCGTCACCACCGGCGAGGTGATCAGGATCGCGTTGATCCCGCCGGCGGCAAGCGCCTCCGCCTCGCCCATCTTGGCGCAGCACACGCCGGCGGCGCCAGCCGCCATCTGTAGCCGGGCGATATCGACGCTCTTATGCGTCTTCGCGTGCGGACGGAGTGCGACCCCGTGCTGACGCGCGAACGCCGCCATCGCTTCGATATTCCGCTGCAGCGCGTCGCGCTCAATGACAAGCACAGGCGTATTCAGCGCCGCGCGCGAGCCTTGCTGGCCGACCAAATGCCGGTGCAGATCGATATCGCTCACGCGCCCTCCACGAACAATGACGCCAGATGCGCATTGGCAAACTTCGCGCCCGGATCGTGCGCCGCGCGCACCGCTTTGAACGGGCTCGCATTTGGATAAAGCGCATCGACATCGGCTGCCGTCAACGTGTGCCGCTTGGCCCAGTGCGGGCGCCCGCCATGGGCGCGCAGGATCGGCTCGACGCCGGCAAAGAAATCACGCCACGGCATCTTCGCGTATTGATGCACTGAGATCGACAAGCACGGGCCCGCGCTCATCGGCGAGAGCCAGATATCGTCGGCGGCGATGGTGCGGAACTCGAACGGGAACGTCACCGGTAGCTTGTGCTTCTTGATCCACGCAATCGCCTCGCGCAGCGCCGGCCAGCCGTTCGCGCGCGGCATCTCGTATTCCATTTCCTCGAACCGCACCGTGCGGTCGGACGGAAAAATCTGATACGCTGGGCCCACGCGCCGCTGACGGATACCTGGCCGCACGATGAGCTTCTGCAACGACGGCGTCAGAAACGGCAACGCCGAACAGAGATCGCAGATCACGCGGAAGGCGCGATCGTCCATATCGTTCATCTGCTGCATCGGCCCTTCGGAAGGCGCGGGATTGAGCGTTTTCACGATCGCCTGATCGCCATAGGGAAAAACGAAGAACTCAGCATGGCGATTGTTCGCCACCATCTCGTCCCAGCGTTCGGCGACGGCGTCGATGTGATGCGACTCTATCTTCTCTTCGAGATGATAAGCCGAGATCACATCGATCTCGATCCGCGTCGCCACACCGAGCAAGCCAAGCGACAAGCGCGCCGCCTGATAGAGGTCGGCGTTCTCAGTCTCGCTGCACGTAACGATGGAGCCATCCGCCAGCATCAGCCGAAACGCGCGCGCGGTCGTCGAAAGCGAGCCGAGCGCCGCGCCCGTGCCGTGCGTCCCGGTTGCGATCGCACCAGCCAGCGCCTGCGGGTTCACGTCGCCCTGATTGATCAGCGATACGCCCTCTTCCCAAAGCTTCGCCGTTAGCTTGGCCAAGCTCCAGCCCGCGGGCGCCCACACGCGCGACTTATCCGCATTGAACGCCATCTCGCCCTCAAGCTCGGCTAGCCTGATGAGCGTGCCCGTCGTCTCGCAGAGCGGCATGAACGAATGCCCGGCGCCGACGACACGCACCTTCGCCGACTGCGCAACAATGGCCGCGAGCTCAGCTTCCGTGCGGGGCCGCGCGATCTCCGCCGGCCGCGCCCGCACACTCCCCGACCAATTCGACCAAGCCGCCATGAACGCTCCGTTGGCAGCGTTGTCGAACGTGTGCCGTGACTGGTGTCAAGGGCGAGAAGGAAACCTTTCGCGCTTGCAGCGGCAGAAAAAGTCCGTATCTGCTGCCGAGGCCAAGCGGGCGTAGTTCAGAGGTAGAACGTCAGCTTCCCAAGCTGAATGTCGGGGGTTCGATTCCCCCCGCCCGCTCCAGCGCAAGCAAAGGGGTAAAGCCCATGAAGCTCCATATTGGCTGCGGACGCGCGCGCCTCGAAGAATTCGTCAATATCGATATCATCGACGGATACGACTTGAAGCTCGACCTCGACCGTGAACCGCTGCCGTTCTCCGATGACAGCGTTGATCTGGTTTATGCATATCATTCACTTGAGCACTTCTCTAACTATCTTGGCGCTCTTGAAGAGATTTGGCGCGTCCTACGTCATGGCGGCGTTTTCTTACTGGAGACGCCTTACTACACGCTCGGTCAGTACAATCTCGTCAACCCGTTCCACAAAACGCACTTCAACCAATTCTCGTTTGACTTCTTCGATCTCGCCAAGCTCAAGCAATCTGCCAACGAGGACAGACCGATCCTGTTCACCAAGGCTTGGCATCGCTTCCACTATTTGCCTGACTTCGCCGATAAGCCCGCCCACGAACAAGATTTCGCGCGTCGACATTGGTTCAACGTTGTACGCGCAATCGATTTCGGACTCTATGCGGTCAAGCCGCCGCATACATCCTTGGACATCACGGCCGATGCACCCGACGCGATGCAAGCGCAATTTGACGCTATTACTGCGGCGCGCACGTTCGTTTAGCGCTTAGCGGCCGCGCAGCGTGTCGTCCGGCAGCGCGCCGCCGGCTTCGGCGATTTCGAGACGGCCGACGGCGGCGAGCAATTGGCGCTCGGCGACGACGACGTTGCGCTCGGCTTGCGCCAGCGCGATGCGCGCGTTCAAGAGATCTTGCTCCTGGTCGAGCACTTCGACGGTGGAGCGCAAGCCGGTTTCCTGTTCGAGCGTCACGCCTTCATAGGCCAGTTCGGACGCTTCCACTTGCTCGCGCGCGCTATCGACGGCGGCGCGGGCGCTGGCGAGGCCGGTCCAGGCGTTTGTCACTTGCTCTTGCACGGCGCGCTGGGTGGCGGCGAGATCGAGATTGGTGGCGGCGCGCAGAGCGCGTTGCGCGCGGCTGCGCGATCGCGTGGCGCCGCCCTGGAAGATCGGCACCGAGACGCGCAAGCCAACGGAGTCGGAGGTGGATTCCGAAAGATCGTCGTCAAAATCCGCGCCGATCGATTGGCCCGCTTCAAAGGTGACGCGCATGCGCCCTTGCGAGTCGGCGAGTGCGACGTTCGCGTCGGCCAATTGCGTGTCAGCGACAGCGCTGATCAGCACTGGGCTATACTCAGCCGCTTCATCGAGCGCGCTCGGCAGATCGATTGGCAAGCCAAGCGCCGTCGGCGGCGCTTCCAGATTGGACGGCGGATTGCCGACGAGACGTAAGTAAGCCTGCGTGGATGCGGCCAGCGTGCCTTGCGCTTGCACCAGCAGCGTGCGCGCCTGCGCCAAACGCGCCTGGCTTTGCGCAACGTCGGTGCGGGTGACAACGCCCGCATCGAACTGCGCCTGCGCATAGTCGAGCAAGCGCGTGAGATTGCTCACGGTGATTTCGCGCGCCGCGACGATGGCTTGCGATTGGCGTACGTCAGCGTACGCAGTGGTGACTTGCAGAAGTAGCGTTTGGGTAGCGAGTTCGTAGTCGGCCTCGGCGCCGGCAATCTGAGCGCGGGCGGCGCGGGTCGATGCGAGCACGCGGCCGCCGCCGAACAGAAGCTGCGACACGCCCGCCGATGCCGACCAAGTCTCGCGCAGATCGCCATCGAGCAGCGGGTTGTCGCTGTCGCTATCGCTCGCATTGGCGCTGCCGCTGATCGAGATTTGCGGCAGGGCTTCGGACAAGGCTTGGGGCAGCTGTTCCCGCGTGGCGTTCAGGCGCTGGCGTTGCGCGGCGAGCGTCGGGTTCGACAGCATTGCATCGTTCATCGCATCGATCAGCGTATCGGCGTTCGCCGGCATCGCTGTCGCCAAAGCCAAGAGGGAAACCATCAAAAAACGCATGAGAACTTCTTCCTCACTCCCGCCGCAGCGCTTCGATCGGATCGAGCTTCGCCGCGCGCCAGGCCGGATAAGCGCCAAAAACCACGCCGACCAGCCCAGAGAACCCAATTGCCATAAGGGCGTTCTGCGGCGCTATTACCAGTGGCAGGTTAAACAATGACGTCATGCCCCAGGCGCCAGCGACCCCCAGCGCCAGGCCGACGATCCCTCCCGCCAGGGAAAGAGTCACCGCCTCCAAGCCAAACTGGTGCAAAATATCCGACTGCCGCGCCCCCAAAGCCTTCCGCAAGCCGATCTCGCGCGTCCGTTCAGTTACGCTGACCAGCATGATGTTCATGATACCAATACCGCCAACCAACAGCGAGACGGCTGAAATTCCCCCCAGAAGGTAAGTGAACACCTGTGTCGTCGCTGCCGCGGTTTCGGTGATCGAGCTTAGGTTCTGGACGGTGAAATCGTCCTCATCGCCGGGGCGGATACGATGGCGATCACGCAATAGATTTTCGACGTCTTCCTGCAGGCGGTTGAGTTCGCCCTCGCTGGCCGCCTTCACCGATATCTGGCTGACCGTATCTGCACGGCGAAAGCGGCCGGAGATGCGGCGTTTCACCGTCGTCAGCGGGGCGAGGACGACGTCGTCCTGGTCCATGCCGAAACCAGATTGTCCCTTGGACTCCAGCACGCCGATCACTTCGTAACTGCCGCCGCTGATGCGCATCGCCTGGCCGATGGGATCGACATTCGGGAAAAGCTCGCGCGCAACCGTGGCGCCGAGCACCACGACACGCCGCGCTTGGCGCTCTTCCGACTCATCGAAGAAGCGGCCCTGCGCCACCTCCCAATCGCGCGCCAGCATGTAGGACGGCGTCACGCCTTCGATGCGCGTGTTCCAGTTGACGCCATTGGCGACCAGCTGCGCATTGCCGCGTTGCGACGGTGCGACAGCGAGCACGCCTTCAAGGCCGGCGATCGCTTCGACATCATCCAGCGTCAGCGTATCGCGCCCACCCCCGCCCTGCGCCATGCGCACGCCGCCCGACGCTTGCGCGCCCGGCACAACGATCAGCAAGTTTGAGCCCAGGCTCGCAATCGAGCGCTCGACTTGCGCCTGCGCGCCTGAGCCCAGCGCCACCATGGCGACGACGGAGCCGACGCCGATGATGACGCCAAGCGCCGTCAACGCCGAGCGAAGCGGATTGGAGCGCAACGCGCGGCTGGCGCTGGCGACAAGGTCAGCTGTCCGCATCATGCCGCGCGGCTCCCGTTAAGATGATCCGCCACGATGCGCCCGTCGCGCATTTCGATCGTGCGCTTGGTCGCGGCGGCTACTTCGTGGTCGTGCGTGACGATCACGATGGTGACGCCTTCGCGATTGAGCTCGGAAAACAGGTTCAAAATATCCTTGCCAGTCTGCGTATCGAGCGCGCCGGTGGGCTCGTCGGCGAGCAACAGTGCGGGGCGGCCGGCGAGCGCGCGCGCGATGGCGACACGCTGTTGCTGGCCGCCGGACAGCTGCGTCGGCCGGTGCGACATGCGCTCGCCCAAGCCCACACGCGTCAGCAAAGCCGCGGCGCGCTCCTTGCGCTCTTTCGGCAGCACGCCGCCATAGATCATCGGCAGCTCAACGTTTTCGAGCGCACTCAGGCGCGGCAGCAGATTGAAGCTCTGAAAGATGAAACCGATGGTGCGGTTACGGAACGTCGCCAACTCTTCGTCAGTGAGCGTAGCGATATCGGCATTGTCGATGACGATGCGGCCGCCGCTTGGCGTATCGAGACCGCCGAGGATGTTCATCATCGTCGACTTGCCGGAGCCCGACGGGCCGACGATGGCGCAATAATCACCGCGCGGCACCACGAAGCTCACGCCGGCGAGCGCGTGCACGGTCTCGTCGCCCATCTGGTAGAGCTTCACCAGCTCCTTGGCTTCGATCAGCGGCGCCGTCATCAGGCGCCCCGTACGCGTGCGCCGCCGCCGCCACGACCGCCGCCTGCGCCGCCGCCGAACGGTCCGCCCGGCGCTTGCGCCGCATCCGCGCGCGGGCCGCCGCCGATGATGACTTCATCACCTTCGTGCAGGCCTTCGTGCAACAGCGTGTAGCCATTGTCGGCGACGCCGATTTCGACTTGCGCCGCCGTCGGGCGATTGTTGCGCAGCACCCAGACGACAGCTTGCTGACGCACTTCGCGCTGCGCGCCTGCGCCTTGGCGCAGGGCCGCGAGCAGTTCGCGCTGGCGATCGTTAAAGGTCGGCTCGAGTTCGCGGATCACTTGATCGCGTACGCGCCGCATCGCCGCGCGCCGATCGCCACCGCCGCCTCCTCCACTTTGCGCGCCAGCCATAGCGGTTTGGAAGATCTGCTGCGCGCGTGCTTGTTGCTCGGCGTTCAGTTCGAGCGACTCAGTCAGCTGCGCTACGCCGCGCCCGCCGCCGCCACGCTGGCCACGAGCTTCGCCGCCACCGCGTTGTCCGCCTTCAGCGCGTGGGCCGCCTTCGCCGCGCGCGCGCTGTCCGCCGCCGCCTGTCTCAGCCGCCAAGGCTTGACCGGTCGCCGCAATCTCAGGATCGGCGGGGCGGAAGCGTAAAGCTGTGTTCGGCAAGCGCAGCACGTTGTCGCGCTGTTCGAGAATGATTTCGGCATTGGCCGTCATGCCGGGCAGCAAAGCGCGGCCAGGATTTTCGGCTTCGACTACGACTGTGTAAGTGACGACGCCTTGTTCGGACACGCCTTGCTGGCGCACCTGGCTCACACGGCCTTCAAACTCGCGATCTGGAAACGCATCGACCGTAAAGCGCACCGCCTGCCCTTCGGCGGCGTAGCCGATATCGGCTTCATCGACGGTGATGTTGGCCTGCAAGCGCTGCAGATCCTGCGCGATAATGAAAAGCGTCGGCGCCTGCAAACTGGCGGCGACCGATTGGCCGACGTTCACTTGCCGGTCCACGACCACGCCTGCGATCGGCGAACGGATGACGCTGCGGCCTAAATCGGTTTGCGCAGCGGCGACTTGCGCGCGCGCGGTGGCGACAGCGGCACCGGCCGTATCGCGCGCGGCGCGCTGTTGCGACATCAATTGTTCGGAGGCAAAGCCGCGTTGTTGCAGCAGCACGTAGCGCTGGTAGTCGGACTCGGCGACCGCCAGCTGCGCCTGCGCCGATGAGAGCTGCGCCTGTGCTTGGACGATGCGTTGCTGAAACGGCGTCGGATCAAGACGCGCTAACACCTGTCCGGCGGTGACTTGGCTGTTGAAGTCGACCAGCACTTCCGTCACCGGGCCCGATACTGTCGAGCCGACATTGGCGGAGACGAGCGGCTGCAACGTGCCGGTTGCGCTGACGACGCGCGTGATCGATCCACGATCAATAGGCGCTGTGCGATAAGGCTCAGCGTCGCTGCCGCCGGTGAATAGGTTCCAGCCGACCACAAGCACGAGCAGCACACCGCCGCCGATAAACAGGTTGCGCCCACGCAAAAAGCCGGGCCGTTTGGCCCAGGCGTCCAAAGCGTTCTGCTTCCACTCGGCGAACATCATCCATCCTCACATGGCCGGCGCGAGCGCCCCGGCAAGCCCCTTCCCCTCAGCAGCGCGAGCGGCGCGACCGGGTGAGCCATCATCCCGGCCGCGCCTAACCGCTTACTCGGCGCCGCTACGTTGCGGACGAGCAGCGGCCATTTCTTCACGCGTCACACGACCGTCATCGTTGGCGTCGAAACGATCGAACATCGAGCCGCCCGACGCGACGAACTCGGCGCGCGAGAGTTGGCCGTCATTGTTGGCGTCCGGGCTCACGCGTTCCGGGCGATCGCCACGCGGGCCACGCTCGCCACGTTCGGGCCGCTGCGGACGCTCGCTGACGGAGATGACGCCGTTATTGTCCGCGTCCATGCGTGCGAACATGGCGGTGGGGCGTGCGAGAAATTCTTCGCGCGTAATGTCGCCATCGCTATTGGCGTCGGCGCTCGTCAGCATGTGACCGCGTCGGCCATGACCACGCCCGCCGCGTTCGCCACGTTCAGCGCGACGTTCTTCGCGCGTGAGGTTGCCGTCATTGTTGGTGTCGAGACGCGCAAAGTGAGCGGTGCGTGCGGCGTCATACTCGGCGCGCGTCACTGCGCCGTCATTGTTGCTGTCAGCCTGGAAGAAATGATCGCCGCGCGTGCGCTGCGGGGCGTCATTCTGCGCCAGCGCCACACCAGCCGCGCCTGCCAACGCCGCGAAACCGGCCGCGGCCAGCAAAAACTTACGCATGAGTTTATCTCCTATGAGCCGGATTGGGGGCGACCGGCCATGATGTTCCAATAGACCGCCGCTATTTCGGGCGTTGGTCGCGGTTGCGCCAAAGTGTGTCGGCGGACGCGAAAGTCGCGAAACAAAAAAGCGGCCAGCGTCGGGAGGGGCGCTGACCGCTTCTGAGCAGGTGGCGGCGTTCGGGGGGGAGGAAACGCCGCCCTAGGGCGAGGGAGCACCCTAGTTCAATCAATATACGCACGAGGTGTGGCGGAGGTTTTGCGCCAAGGCGCTTTTTTACGCCAAAGCGTGTCAGCGCTGGGGCATGCCGGGCGGCGGACGCTGCACCGTCGGCGGACGCGCCTGACCGAGCAAGCGCACGAATTCCGAGCGCGACAGCGCGCCGCTGCTATCTTGATCATAATCGGAGAAGCGACCGCGCACTTCGGTCTCGAACTCGTCGCGCGTAATGGTGTTATCCACGTTGCGGTCGAAATCGAGCCGGTACGGACCCATTTGGCTGCCGCCGAGCACAAGGTTGGACCAGTTCTGGAACTCGATCGGCGAAAGGTTGCCGTCGCTATTGGCATCGGCGCGCGCCCATTCACGCGGAATGCCCGCCTCTAGCTCTTCACGCGTGATGCTCAAATTGCCATCGGTATCGAAGGAGACGAACATCAGCGCGTCGGCCGACATCACCGCGCGGATCGGATCGCGCACCTGGGTGACGCCGCCCCCGGCGCAGGCCGTCAAAACCGCCGCCGCACCGACCGTCATCGCCACTGTTCTGAAACTCATGAATCGTCCCCTTGAAAGCCCGGTCACCAGAGGCGCCGACCTTGGCATCCGTGTGGCGGCCAAAGGCGCCGTCAGCGCCAAAGTGTGTCCCTACCCCCGCTCTGCCAAGGTTTGGCACATTCTCGGCACGCGCGCTCGGTAGATTTTTGACACTAGGCGGCGCACATCAAGTCCTATGACGCCGGAAGACCCGCATATTCTAGTGGTTGACGACCACCGCGAGATTCGTGAATCGCTGGCCCAGTTCCTCAAGAAGAACGGCCGGCGCGCCACGGCCGTCGATAGCGCCGAGGCCGCCCGCAAGGCGATCAAGGAAAACCGAGTCGATCTCGTCATCCTCGACATCATGATGCCGGGCGAGGACGGGCTCTCGCTGTGCCGGCATATCCGCGAAGCCAACCATATCCCGGTGATCCTGCTTTCGGCCCGCGCCGAGGAGCTCGATCGCATTATCGGCCTCGAAGTCGGCGCCGACGATTATGTCGTGAAGCCGTTCAACCCGCGCGAGCTGATGGCGCGCATCGACGCGGTGCTGCGCCGAACGCACGCATTGCCGCCGGATGTCGAGGCGCCCAGCGGCGACGCCATGCGCTTTGATCGCTGGACGCTGAAATTGGCGGAGCGCGAACTCGTCGATGATGAAGGCGTCACGCACGAACTCTCCACTGGCGAGTACCGCCTGCTGCTCACCTTCCTGCAGCGCCCAAAGATCGTGCTGACGCGCGAACAATTGCTCGACCTCGCGTTTGAACGCGGCACGGACGTGTTCGACCGCGCCGTCGACACGCAAGTGAGCCGTTTGCGCCGTAAAATCGAAATCGATGCGCGCACGCCGAAGCTGATCAAGACAGTCTGGGGCGGCGGCTACGTCTTCACCGCGCCGGTCGAAAAAGCGTGAGCTGGGGTCCGCTCAACACGCTGACCGGCCGCCTGGTGCTCGTCACAGTCGTGGCCGTGATCATCTCTTATGCAGCCGCGTTTGCGATCTACGCCAATGAACGCGGCGCAGCCTTGCGGCGCGCGGCGGAAACAGGCGTCATCGAACGTGTCGCCTACACGGCTGAACGTTTGCGCAGCGTGTCGCCGGAGGAACGCCCTTTACTGGCCGATGAAACCCGCGATTTTTCCATTCGCTATGCCGTCGAGACGCAGCCTGCAGTGAGCGAAAGCGGCCCGGGCGCTGGCGGCCGCATCGCCCGCGCCATCGCCGCAGAACTCGACGACATCGATGTTTATGCCCGCACGCGCACCGTCGAAGGTCCATCGCGCCGTTGGCGACGTGAGCGCGGGGCGGTCGAAGCTCCAGCCGAGCCGCCGCGCGGACGCGACAATGCGCCGATCGTGCGCTCGACTGAAGTGCTCGTCTCCGTCGATCTTGACGACGGACAATGGCTCAATGCGCGTGCGCGTCTGCCGGGCCCAAGGCCCGCACCGCTCAGCGCGCTCGCCGGCGCGCTGGTCACCGTGCTGATCGTCGGAATCGGCGCAACACTCGTCTCGCGCCAGATCGGCCGCCCGCTCGCCGATCTCGCCGCCGCCGCACAAGCGCTGGGCTCGGGCCAAACCAATGTCACAGCGCCGGTCAGCGGCCCCGCGGACGTGCGCCGCGCGTCAACGGCGTTCAACGCCATGGCCGATCGCCTGGGGCGCCAACTCAACCGGCAGCGACAAATGCTCTGGGCGCTCAGCCACGATCTGCGCACGCCCATCACCGCGATCCGCTTGCGCGCCGAACTGGTCGATGACGACGCCACCCGCCAAAGGCTGCTCGCGTCCGTCGAGGAAATGGAGCGCCTCACCGAACAAGCGCTCTCGCTCGCACGCGCGGGCGCCAGCGAAGAAGCACGCGCGCAAGTCGATCTCGCCGAGATCGCGCGCACATTATGCGGCGAGTTGCAGGACATGGGCGTGAGCGCCGAGGCGGACGCGCCCGCCGCCGTGTTCGCCGACTGCCGGCCAAGCGAAATCGCCCGCGCACTACGCAACCTCGCCGAAAACGCCGCCAAATATGGCGGCGGCGGTGTCATGCGCGTCTGTCGCGCCGAGAATGGCGATGCCGTGGTCGAGGTGACCGATAACGGACCCGGCGTGCCAGCTGATCTGCTTGCACGCCTTGCTGCACCCTTCTTCCGCGCCGACGAGGCTCGCAGCGGCGCGACGAATGGCGCTGGCCTCGGCCTCGCCATCGCACAAGCGATCGCCGAGGCCCATGGCGGCCGGCTGGAATTCTCCAACCGAACCCCGCGCGGTTTTTCCGCCAAGCTCACCTTACCGGGCTAAGCCCGCCGCGCTTTCCAAGCCGCTATGTCGCGCGCCATGTGCGCGGGGCGAAAACCGCGTCCGCTCCGCAAGCGTCTCCAATCGGCCTCGTTATCAAAGTGCTGCAGTTGAATCTTGTAGTAGTTCACGTACTCAAGCAGCGCCAAAGCGCACAACAAAGGGCTGGCGATATTTTGCGGCGTCCAGCCATTCGCGGCGATGCTCAGGACGGCAGCGAAAGCCGCGACCAAACTCAACGCCAAGGACGGCGCCTCAGCGGTGGCCAAGCGCGGCAACCAAAATTCGAGCACGGCCGGTCGATTGCGCAAACGCATCAGCACGCCGCGCCAATAGAGCGCGCCAATCACCAGCAGCACCGCGCAAGCCAATGCCGACAAGACGAAAGCAGCGTCGATCGCGCCACCGGCCGACAACACACCGCCCACCGCAAGGGCCGGCAACAACAGCGCGTTGCCGGCCTCCATCGGCCAATACCAGCTCAGTCGTTTCTCAACAGCGTTAGACATGACAGTGCGTGCGCGACGGACGCCGGCGACCGGCGTCCGTCGTGGTGTCCCTACTCAACCCGCTCGACGGTGAAGCCGCGCGCGCGGAACTGCGCCACGAGGCCGTCCTCGCCGATGAGGTGGCCAGCGCCCACGGCAACGAAATCAACACCCGAACCAGCCATCTCGCGTGTCAGAACCTCCATCCACGCATTGTTGCGATCGACGAACAGCGCGCGATAGACTTCTGGATAGTCGCGGCGCGTCTCCGTAATCACCAGCTGTTCGAGCAATGCGACATCGCCTTGCTCCCAGGCGGCCGTCATCTGATTGAGCAGCGCGACGCCGTCCTCGGCTTCGTTGATGCTTTCAACCAAAAATTGGCGTTGCGCTTCTTCTGACAACGAAGTGAAAAAGCCGAGTTGTTGCTCGACCGTTTCGAGCGCGCGCATGGATCTGCCATTGGCGTCGCCGAAAGCATCGACATTGCGGTCAACGCCGGACGCTGGATTATAGCCTGCCTGCAACGCCGGCACGATCGCGAGCGTCAGCCCCGCAAGCCATGGCTGAAAGCCCTCCAACGCGCCTGGCGGCATGCCGAGCCGGCTTGTGAGGGCATTGAGTTTTGCGTTTTCTTCAGCGCTCAACCAACTTGAGAGCGGACGCCCTGGCGCGGCGCGTCCCATCTGCAACGCCAGTTGTTGGGTCTGAGCATCCGTCTCCGGCGTCATCAAAAGCTCGGTCCAAATCTCCTGCGTTTCCGCAAGCGCTGCGCGCACCTCTGCATCGGCCCAATCGGCGCCGTTCGGACGCACGTGCACGGTGCCGTAGAGATACATCGTCGAGTCCGCATCGCGGACGACGAAGAGTGCGGGATCGATCGCTTGCGTTTGCGCAAACGCAGAACCCGACACGGCGACAAAAGCAGCCGCCGCAAGCAAAGCACGTTTCAACATTTCACCCACTCCTTGGTTTTACTCAGCCGCTGCTTCCACGGCGTCGTCGATAAAAATTTCTTCGATGTGCAATCCAAACAGGCGTGCGATCTTGAAAGCCAACGGCAATGAAGGATCGTAACGGCCGGTCTCGATAGCGTTGACGGTCTGGCGTGAGGCGCCGAGTTTGTCGGCGAGGTCCGCCTGGCTCCATTCGCGCTCGGCGCGGAGCACGCGCAGGCGATTTTTCATGCTGGCTTACCGAACGCGCCCATCTGCCCCATCACCGATGAGGTGACGTACGAGGTGGCAATCAGCTGCACGAAGATGAGCGCGACGAACACGCCAGCAGCATCGATCGGCTGAGCCAAGCCAAGCGTCTGCAGCCCCGCCCACACAAAGGCGCCGAGCGTCAACACGATCGCCGACGACGCGTAGCCATCCACGACGTGGCGGCGCTGCATCTCGTCAAAGTCGCGCCACAGCACGTAGCTCGCAGCCACGCTCAACAGCCCCGCAACGAAGGCGACGATCACCGGCCCAAGCCGCTCACCGTCAGCGGCCTGACGCGAGACCGCCAGCGCGCAGCACGCGATACCAAGCGTCCCCATGCCGAGGCCGCTCAGTGCGAACACGCCACGCTCGCTCTTGCGCACCTCGATGCACTCGGGATCCATCTCCTCGACTTGCAGCGCGTTGACAGCAGGCTGGCCGAAGGCGCCGATCAAGCCCACCATCAAGCCAAGCGCGATGCAGAGCGCGCCGATCGACCACAGAATGATCTCAATCGCTTCGGGCTCCGCGAGCGGTCCGCTCAGCATCGCGATGATGCCCGGCACGCCAGCGAAAAGATCAAGGCAAAAGCCCATGAAGAAGCCGGCGAACCCGCCGAGCAGCGCGTACAATATCCAGCGCACGCCCATGGAGCGGCCTTTGCCGATAGCGCGCCCGATCACCATGGCCAAGACGATGCCAAGCACCGGCGCCACGTACATGCTAACGCGCGCAACCGTCTCGGGCACGCCCCAGCCTGTGAGCATGGCCAGCGATTCAACATCCGGCGTGCCGGTGGCGACGACGAGCGCGCCAACGATCGCCAAGGTCAGCACGCCGCGGCCCTGAACCTTCGGCGCGGCGTCAGCGGAAACAGTGCGAGCCATCGTCCCCTCCCTCAAGCAACGATCTGGGCGGCTTGGCCGACGATCGCGGCGGCGACCGGCGCAAATAGGACGGCGGCGATCACAAGGCTCGCGAGCCGGCCGGCGAACTTGATCTTCATGGAAAACCCCTTTGTCTAAGTGACAAGGGTGTTTGTCATATCTGGCCTCCAGATGTCAAGCACCTTTTCCATAAAGACGCAGCTCTTTGTCTAAAAGGAGCGGGTCTTTGTCACCAGAGATGGGCGAAGGCGTTGGAAAGTTTGGGCTTTTCATGCCGGCTGGCCCTCGACCAGGGAGACCCGGTAGAGTGAGCCTATGTACGAGCAGGAAACAGCGGGCGTTATGGTGCGGGTCGAGCCGCAATTTCTGCCGGAGGAGTCCGCGCCGGGCGAAGGCCGCTTCGTTTGGGCCTACACCATCGAAATCGAGAACCGCTCCGGCGATCCGGTGCAGCTCCTCTCACGCTTCTGGCGCATCACCGATGAAAACGGGCTGACGCAAGAAGTGCGCGGACCGGGAGTCATTGGTCAGCAACCGGTCATCGCCCCCGGCCAGAGCTTTCGCTACACCAGTGCGGCGCCGCTCGCCGCGCCCTCCGGCGTGATGACAGGCGCCTATTCCATGCAACGCGAAAACGGCGAAGCGTTCGACATCGCCGTTCCGCTGTTTGCGCTCGATAGCCCGCATCACACCAAGCTGGTGAACTGATGATCTTCGCCGGATTCGAAGACGCGATGCGCCGCATCGTCACCGGCGACGACGCAGACGGCCGCTCCACCATCATCATCGACGGCCCGCCCTCGGGCGGCATCGGCGATCCCAATCTCGGCGGTCTCGCCGAAATTTGGCACGAAGCCGTCAGCGGCGCGATCGATCCGAAGGATCACGCCGAGCGCGGCGAAGCGACGTCGCTGCTGTCGCCCGGCGAAGGCAAAGTGAAAGTGCGCTGGTTCATGATCCAGCCGGCGCCGGAAGGCGCGCCGCCCGAGATGATCAAGGCCGCCGCACGCCAACGCTTTGCCGATTTCGGCGCCGCACATGAATTGCGCGATCAAGATCGCCATGCGGCCATGCACCAGACGCGGACGCTCGACATCATTTGTCTGATTTCGGGCGATGCTTCACTGGTGCTCGACAACACCGAAACCCGCATCAAGCCTGGCCAAATCGTGATCCAGCGCGGCACAAGCCACGGCTGGACCGCACATGGCGGCCCGGCTCTGTTTCTCGCTGTGCTGATCGATCGGCGCTAGCCGAGCCCAACAGCATCCGGTGTGATCGCGTATTCCCGCGCGCAGAACTGGCAACGCGCATGCATAGCGCCATCAGGCTCAACCAGATCTTCGAGCTCTTCGCGCGGAAACTGCTTCATCAGAGCGGTCAGTCGCTCTTCATTGCAGGTGCAGCGATCGTCGAGCACGGTAGCCTCGCCCATGCGCGCGCCTTCTTCGTGGAAGAGCATATAAAGCAAGCGTTCGGCGCTGATCGCTGGGTCGAGCATCTCCTCATCCTTCAGCGACGTAAACAGGATCGTCGCGCGCGACCAATCCTCAGCGGTGTCGCCGCGCGCAGCGTCGCTGGCGACGCGTTGCATGAGGATGCCGCCCGCGCGCCAACTCGGCGGCGCATCGCCCGTCAACACTTCGCCGACGGCGAGCCGAATCGCAGTGTCAGTCTGCTCGCTGGCGCGGAAGAAATTCTCCGCGCACGCCGCCAGCGTATCGCCTTCGAGCGGCACGATCGCCTGATAGGGCTCGTGCCCCGCGCCGAGATCGAGCGTCAGCACCAAGCTCCCTGCGCCAAGCAGGTCAGCTGGCGGCAAACGGTGCGCGACGGCAAGGCGCTCTGCGGCGCCTTCAGCTAAGCGCGCATAGCCACGTAGTCCGCCAGCGCCATGCTCAGCCACCAGCAGCGATACAGGACCCTCGCCTTGCGCCTGCACCACCAAGCGGCCATCCGCCTTCAACAGCGAGCCCACGAGCGCGGCCAGAACCAGCGCTTCGCCCAGCAGCAGCGCCACCGGTCGGGGATAATCATGGCGCCGCAAGATCGGATCGAGCGCGCCTTCACCCAGCCGCACGATGCGCCCGCGCACGGGCGCGCCATCCAGAGCGAAAGGGGCGATAAAGTCGTCGGTCATCGCGCTCATGTAGGGCGGCGAACGCGCGCGAACAAATGCGGCTGCACTAGAGCTTGCCCAAGCACCAAAGCAGCACCGACTTTTGCGCGTGGATGCGGTTTTCCGCTTCGTCCCATGCGCCCGATTGCGGGCCGTCGAGCACGGCGTCGGTGACTTCCTCACCGCGATGCGCCGGCAGGCAATGCAAAAATAGCGCATCCTTCGCCGCGCGCTGCATCATCGCCTCGTCCACCGCGAACGGTGGAAACGCCGCCATGCGCTCGTCCTTGTCGGTATCGCCCATCGACACCCAGGTGTCGGTGACCACCACATCCGCGCCCGCAATCGCGCGTTGTGCATCGGTGGAGACATCGATATCAGCGCCCGCCGCCTTCGCCGCCGCGATCTCCTGCGAGCGAAGCGCATAGTTCGCAGGCGTCGCGATTCGGAGCTTGAACTTCAGTTTCTCCGCCGCGTGTACGAACGAGGCGAGCACATTATTGCCGTCGCCTAGCCAAGCCACCGTCTTGCCGGCGACATCGCCGAAGCGCTCTTCGATCGTCATCAGGTCAGCAATGATCTGGCACGGGTGCGAAAGATCGGTGAGACCATTGATCACCGGCGCGTCGGACGCCGCCGCGAAATCCACTACGTCTTGGTGGTTGTTGGCGCGGATCATCACCGCATCGACCATGCGGGAGAGCACACGCGCCGTATCCTCGACCGTTTCGCCGCGACCGAGCTGCGTATCGTTGGCGTTCAGCACAATCGAGACGCCGCCCAACTGGATCATGCCGATCTCGAACGAGACGCGCGTCCGCGTCGAGTTCTTCTGGAAGATCATCGCCAACGCATGGCCATCGAGCGGGGCGTCTTCGTCGCGCTTAGCCTTCGACCAACCGACGCGGGCGCGTTTGCGACGATGGCCTTCCTCAAGGATCGCGCGGAGGTCGGCGCGCGACAGCTGCGAAATGTCAAGGAAGTGGCGCGGAGCGCTCAAGCCCCCGCCTCCGCCATTTGCGCGGCGAGCACGGCGTCGATCGCGTCGATCGCCTGGCTGATCTCGCTCTCACTGATAACGAGCGGCGGCGCCAAACGCAGCACGTTGTCGCCCGCGACACCGACCAGCACTTTGCGATCGCGCAGTTTCTCTTGGATCAGTTTCGGATCGAGCTTCAGTTTCAAGCCGCGCAGCAAACCCTTGCCGCGCACATCGACCACCAAATTCGGATGCCGATCCTTCAAGCCTTCAAGCGCTTGGCCGAGTTGATTGGCCACCTTGTTTACGTGAGCCAGAAACTCCGGCTTGGACAGTTCATCGTAGCACGCATTGCCGACCGCCATCGCCAGCGGATTGCCGCCGAACGTCGTGCCGTGAACACCTTTGACCATGCCCTTCGCCGCTTCCTTGGTCGCCAGGAACGCGCCCATCGGGAAGCCGCCGCCGACGCCCTTGGCGACAGCCATGATGTCAGGCGCGATCCCGCTCCACTGATGCGCCCACATCTTGCCGGTGCGGCCAGCGCCTGACTGCACTTCGTCAAAGATCAGCAGGAAACCGTTTTCGTCAGCGAGTTGGCGATAGAGACGCAGCGTCTCATCCGTCACAGCGCGCACGCCGCCTTCGCCTTGCACCGGCTCGATGATGAGCGCCGCCGTCGTCGGGCCGATGGCTTTGCGCAGCGCATCTTCGTCGCCGTATGGAATCTGAATGAAGCCCGGCAGGCGCGGGCCGAAGCCGTCGAGATAACTCGGATTGCCCGAAGCATTGATCGCCGCATACGAACGGCCGTGGAACGAACCCTGGAAGCCGATAATGTCGACGCGTTCAGGATGGCCGTTGGCAGTGTGATACTTGCGCGCCGTCTTCAGCGCGCCTTCGATCGCCTCGGTGCCTGAGTTGGTGAAGAACACGACGTCGGCAAAGCTATCGCGCACGTACTTCGCCGCGAGCTCTTCTTGGCCCGCGATCTTGAACATGTTCGACGTGTGCCAGAGCTTGCCCGCTTGCTCTGTGAGCGCCTTCACCAAAACCGGCGGCGCATGGCCCAGCGCGTTCACGGCAATGCCTGCGATGCAGTCGAGATATTTGTCGCCCTTATCGTCCCAGATCCAGCAGCCTTCGCCACGCACGAAGTTCTGCTCCGGCGGACCATAGACCGGGAGAATGTGGCTTTCGGCGACGGACATTTGGGCTCTCGCGAAAAAGAAAGGCGCGGTTCTGAGCCGCGCCGCTTGCAAGGTCAAGCGGCGGGTATAATCACGGTTTCATGAGAAAAAACCACACCCTCCCGCGCGGCGACGTTCACCGGCTGCAGCACAAATCTGTCGTCTTGGCAGGCAACAGCCTCGGCGATCCCACCGAGCGCGAGTTGCACGTCTGGACCCCGCCCGGCTGGAGCGCGACCGAGAGCCTGCCGCTCTTGGTTGATCTCACCGGCTATTGGGGCTGCGGCCTCGGCCACACCAACTGGCGCCCGGCCGGCGAAAACGTGCCCGAACGTCTCGATCGCCTCGTCGCCGAAGGCATGCCGCGCGTCATCGTCGCCTTCCCCGATTGCTTCACCAAGCTCTACGGCAACCAATACCTGAACAGCGCCGGCTCCGGGCGTTACGCCGATTATGTCTGCGACGAGATCGTCCCGACCGTCGAAGCCAAATTTAACTGCGGCGGCGAAGGCCGTCGCGGCGTCTTCGGCAAAAGCTCAGGCGGCTATGGCGCTGCATGGCACGGCATGAACCGCAGCGATTTCTGGAGCGCCATCGCAATCAATAGCGGCGACATGGGCTTCGACGCGCTCTACATCCCCGCCCTCTTCGAAGACCTCGACCTGCTGCGCAAGCACGACAACTCGATCGAGAAATTCGTACGCCACGTCGAGGCGCAGCCGAAGATGAAGGACAAAGAGCGCATGGCGCTCATGGATTTCGCCCAAGGCGCCTTCTACGACCCCGACCCCACGCAATTCCGCAACATGCGCCTGCCGCTCGATCCACATACTGGCGAACTCATCCCCGAGCGCTGGGACAATTGGATGAAGCACGATCCGGTCGTGATGTTCGACAGCTTGGGCGAAAACTTGCGCAAGCTGAAACTCATCTACATGGATTGCGGCGACCACGATCAGTTCCGCATCCACTACGGCATGCGGCGCTTCGCAAAGAAACTAACCACCGCCGGCATCGCCCACACCTACGAAGAATACGACGACGATCACAGCGACGTGGATTATCGGATGGATGTGTTTCTGCCGGCGTTGGCGAGGGCGCTCAGCGCTTGACGGTGCGCTTTATTGTATATACATTAAATGCCGAACCCGCCGCCTGGATTTGAATGGGACGAGCGCAAAGCGCAGTGGAATATGCGTGTTCACGGCATTTCGTTTGCGGCGGCAGAACATTTCAACCTTGATACGGCCGTCGCAATATAGGGAAGCGAACATGACAGCGAAGAAGTCCGTTACACGCGCATCGGCAAAATCAGGCGGCAAACGTGCGTCCTCGTCTACACGCGGCGTGCGGGAAGAATCCGCGTCATCAGCCTTCGCCATGCCTCCGCTGAAGAGCGGCGCGCGTACATCGAAGCGAAAGGTTATTGACCCGGACAATCCGCCGCTAACTGCAGAGCAACTTAAGAGCATGCGGCCGCTAAATGAGGAAGAGAAAGCGTTTTGGCGAAAGGCGCTCGGTCGCCCACCATTGGAGTCACCAAAGCAAGCCGTCAGCCTGCGCCTCGATCAAGACGTGATCGCTCACTACAAAAAAAGCGGCCCCGGCTGGCAGAGCCGCATGAACGAAGCGCTACGCAAGCAAGCGAAATTGAAGGGTGGAGTCGCGAGCCACTCAAAGACATCCACCGACCGAGCATGCAACTGCAGCGGCGACCGAGGCCAAGCCCATCACCACAAAGGGCGCGATTATGAGCGACAAACCAAACGCAAGTAATCGATCATCTTGAATGAGTGTGGGCCCCGAGAGGCCTGGCAAAGCGCCGGCGAGGATGACGTAAGCCCACCCGATCCAACTCCACCTTGCAATCTGTGTTTCAAATAGCAGGACCGCAGCGAGTATCGCGAGGATCGAAAACATGATCGCTAGAAGCGCCAATCGCGCGAAGCGTGGGCGACCAAAGCCGCACCCCAAGCCAGCAATCCAGCCTGCGGTCGCGCCGCCTATCATCGCTTCGAGTTCCACACCCTAGCTCCGCAAGCGGTACCCGCTCTTCAACATCGCCCAGCACGCCCAGCAGAGCGCCAGCGCCAAGCCGAGCGACACCGTCGCGCTCACAACCAACGGTGCGTCGTGCGAGCCGATGAAGCCGTGACGGAAGCCGTCGATCAGGAAGAACACCGGATTGTAGTGCGAGAAGGTGCGGAACGGTTCGGGCAGCGCGTCAGTCGAATAGAACGTGCCCGACAAGAACGTCAGCGGCACGATGATGAAGTTCGTCACCGCCGCGAGGTGATCGAACTTGTCGGCCCACACGCCACCGAGCAAACCGATGGCGCCAAAAATCACCGAAGCGACGATCGCGAAATAGATCGCCCAGAGCGGCTCCGCCGGCATCACGTTCGCGAGCCACGCGACAGCGATGAGCGACGCTGCGCCCACCAAAATCCCGCGCGCCGCGGCGCCAACGATGAACGCAATCGTCAACTCGAGCGCGCTCAAAGGCGGCATTAGAAAGTCGACTGAATTGCCCTGCACTTTCGCGATCACGATCGATGATGACGAATTTTGAAACGCGTTCGAGATGATCGACATCATCACCAGGCCAGCCGCCAAGCCGTCGGCGTAGGCGCGCGTCGTGCCCGGCCAGTTGCCGTCCCGCAGCACCAGGCCAAACACCATCATGAACAGCAAAGTCTGGATCAGCGGCGCGAACACCGTCTGCGCGCCCACCTTCAAAAACCGCTGCACCTCGCGCCGGATCAGCGTCTGCAGGCCCAGCCAATTCACCGCCCCATACCGGCGGGAGGTAATCGGTGTCGTCGTCACGGACGTGTCCATGCAGAATCAGGCCTCTTCATAAATTCTTAACGGTTCTGAGCGCCCGTTAACCATGAACAACGGCCCTAAAGGCCCGTCCGCACAACAGATAATGCGGCCCCGCCAGAGGAGAACCCGGTGGACAACGTGTGTAGTAACGGCATCAGCGATGGGGATAAAACCACTGCATGTGGTGTATTCACATATGTAACATACCCATTAGTTGACATCTACTCGTTTGAGGAGAGTTATGGCTGTCATAACCCCGTCAGAAATGGGCGGGGCCAAGGGCAAGGGGCTTGCTATGGGTTGGACTGATGAGCGCGTGACGCTTTTGCGTAAGCTATGGGCCGAAGGGCTCTCCGCCAGTCAAATTGCGAAACAGTTAGGCGGGGTCACCCGCAACGCCGTAATCGGCAAAGTTCACCGTCTCGGCCTCGCTGGCCGGGCTACACCGTCGCGTCCGGCCAAACGCCCGGTCCGCACTGCGCGTCCGCGTATTGTCGGCCCGACGGCGCCGCGCATGCGGCCGACGTCGACAATGCCAAGCGTCGTCATTCCGCATCTCGAACCCGTCCGGTTCGAGGACGGCAAGGCCGCCAGCGTGCTGACGCTGTCGGACACAATGTGCAAATACCCGATCGGCGATCCAACAGATCCGGACTTCGCCTTCTGCGGCCGCGGCTCCGCGGCGTCGGGCCCGTATTGCGCCGACCATGCGCGTCTCGCCTACCAGCCGAGCCAAGCCAAGAAGCGCCGCGCTTCGGCTGAGCCGGACGAGCTGCGCCGCATGCTGCGCCACTCGGCAATGTAAAAGTACACACTGCCATTCGATGGAAGCGCCGCGCGCCGAAAGGTGTCCGCGGCGTTTTCATTTGCGAACGTATCGCAACGCCTCGCCGGCGCGGAACTTGGGCGCATCGGTGCGGTTCTTGCTGCAACAGCAAGGAGCAACGCCCTCATGGCCACCGCACAAACCCAAGCAGAAACCAAACGCAAAACCGGCAAAGCCGCGCCAGACGCAATCAAGTTGCTGAAGGACGATCACCGCGAGGTCGAAGGCTGGTTCGAAGAGTTCGAAGCCACCTCAAGCGCCGCCAAGAAGCAAAAGCTCGCCAACAATATTTGCTTGGCGCTGACCGTGCACGCGCAGATCGAAGAAGAGATCTTTTACCCGGCCTGCCGCGAAGTCGGCATCGACGACGACATGATGGATGAAGCCGATGTCGAGCACGATGGCGCAAAAAGGCTGATCTCAGAAATCGAAGCCGGCAAGCCGGGCGACGATCACTGGGACGCAAAGGTCAAAGTGCTCTCCGAGATGATCAAGCATCACGTCAAAGAAGAAGAGCAACGCGACGGCATGTTCGCGAAGGCGAAAAAGAGCGAACTTGATCTCGACGCCCTCGGCGAAGAGCTGCAAGCGCGCAAAACCGAGCTGATGAAACAGGCGAAAAAAGCGCGCGGCTGAGCAAGCAGCGCATAGCAAAACGGGCGGCTCAGCGCTTCAGTTTAAGCTGGCACCCACTGGCCGCTGGAATTGCGGCAGAAGGTTTCCGGCGGCAGTTGCTGACGTCCGTATTGCGGATCGTCGATCGTGGCGCTCACACGACGGCACTCACCGCTGGTTTCGACAGGACGCGACACTGACAGCGAACGCGTGCCGCCATTGTCGGACTGCCAAGTATCATTCACCGGGCCGCCCGAGTTGAGCGACTGGTAGTAGGCGTTTTCAACACGCTGTTGTTCGCGCGCCGTCAGCCAACGGCAAGCGCCGTAGGTTGCAGCACCGCCGACGACAGCGCCGATCGCTGCGTTTTCACCGCGATTGTCTTCATCGCCGATCACCGCGCCAGCAACAGCGCCGACGCCTGCGCCAATGAGCGCGTTACGCGTGCATTGCGAGAGCTGCGTTCGCCCGCTGCCATAGCCGCCGCCGCCATAGCCGCCGGTGGTTTCGCAAGCGCTGAGCGCCAGCGCGCCGGCAAAGGCGGCGCCAAGAAGTTTCGATTTCATCATGACACTCCGTTCATGCGCACTCGCCCCCGCGTCATGCACATAGTCTAACTCTGGTACGCAGCAATTCTAGCGCGGACACGTCAGGACTCGCGCTCGCAGGTGGTTTCCGCCGCGCCGGGGCGCGTCCAGAGAATTTGGTTCATCCGCCCACGCAGCGCCGCCCCGTTATCGGCGTACCGAAACGAGGCGCCACTGATGCGCGATGGCAGGACAAGCGTTGTATAGCCTTCCTGTTCCACGGTCGCCACGTCGAGCGTGAACGCCACGCGCAGATCGGAGCCATCCTCACAACTGAAGGTCGCGATCGTCGTTTGCGACGGCGCCGACGGACAAGGCGTCTGGCACGCGGCGACGGCAAGAACGGCGAACAAGGCGGCGACGCGCATGGGATTCTCCTCAGAGCCCTTGTTTAGGCCGATTTCCCTGCCAGTTGAAACCTGTAAGCCGCTTTGGCTTGCCCCTAGCGGCAGCCGCACCCTAAAAGCCGGCCCAGTCTTTGAGGGGGACGAGACTTATGTCGAACGGCTATCTGGTCGCCGCGCCCGCTGACGCCGCCGCCGCGCGCGAAATTGGCGATGGGTTCGGCCTCGATGTCATCGAAGCGGATACGATCGGCGATCGCGAAGCCGTTGGCGCAGCTTTGGCGCAAGCCGCCAATGTCGGCCTCCTGCTCAGCAACGCGGCGGCAACAAACCCCGCCTTCGTCGCGCTGTTGCAAACGCTCGCCGCGCGGCTGCAGCGCGCGCAGATCATCGTCGCTGAAGCCGACGCGCTCGAAAAATTCGCCTTCCTGCCGGCGGCGTGGCCGGTCATGCCGCTTGAGCAAGCACGTGAGCGGGCGAATGCGATGGCGCGTCAACGCCAGCCGGAAACGGAAGCGCCGACGCACGCGCACCCGCTGCCGCCACAGTCCGAGCCAGAGCCGCCAATCCGCGAAACCCCCGTCGAAGCCGCGCCAGAACCCGAGCCGCCGAAAGAGCACGCCCCTGCCGAAGAGGCGCCAGAGGAGCAAGCGCCGGGCGGGGAAACGCTCGTCGAGCCCGCGCCAACCAATGAAACGCCGCCCGAGCCGGAAGCGCCGTCGCCCGTCGAAGACGCGCCGTCTGAAAGTGAAAACGAAGTCGCCGCTGAAGATGCGCCGACTGAAAACGATCGCCGCATCACGATCGAGAGCGAAGCGGATGACGCTTTGCTCGGCGGCGTGAACCAAGATCAAGAGCGCGAAGAAAACTTTGCCGCCGAAGCGCCGATTCCTGCTTCGCCGCCATCCGTCGAACCGCCAGCGGACCTCGCGCCACAGGCGCCAGCGCCACCGGCTCAGTCGCCCCCACCCGAGCCGCCGGAAGCGCCAGCGCCCACCGTGCCGCCCGTGGAGTCACCAGACATCGCGCGCAAACGCTCAGCGCCTACTGGCGCTGCTTCGCCGGTTGCTGCACCTACCGCCCCTGCCGACGCCACCGCCTTCGCACCGAAAAAACTGCGCCGCGAAACGCCGGAGCTGGTGCGCATCGTCGTGCATCAGCCCAAGGATTTGCAGGCCGTTATCAAGGCGGCGAAGAAAATCGATCCGCGCAGCGATCCTGCGCCGCAAGGCATGTCGATCGGTGAAGTGGCGATCGGCGCTAAGATCGGCGTCTCGCTCGAAGTCCGCGGCGCGGTTTGCGATGGCGCCATCCAACGCCGCACCTGGACCGGCGAGCCGATCGATTTCTGCTATTCAGTCGAAGCCGAAGCGGCGGTGAAACAGGTCGTCTTCCTGGCGCGCGTCTTCGTCGATGACGCACAGATCGGCGTCCTTGCTTTCACCCGCAACGTCTCCGGCCCGGCCAAGAAACCGCACTCCGACGGCGACCGCGTGCGCCTGAAACGCCACAAGCGCGTCTTCCTCTCCTATTCCAGCAAGGATCGCGAAACCGTCGCGGCCATCGCCACTGCGTATCAATCGGCTGGCGTCGAACATTTCTGGGACCGCGCCTCGCTCAAGTCCGGCGAAGAATGGCACCCGCGCCTCCGCCGCGAGATCGACCGCGCCGATCTCTTCCACGTCTGCTGGTCACGCTCAGCTGCGCAGTCCGAGTGGGTGAAGAAGGAAACCGAGCACGCCCTGACGCGTCGTCGCAAAAATAGCGGCCGGCCGGAAATCACCGTGCAAATGCTCGACGGCCCGCCCTGGGCCCCGCACCCGCCCGAACTCGACGCCATAAACTTCGACGATTTCGTCCGCGCCGCCATCGTCGGCTACGCGCGCGGCGACGGCGAGACTTGACGTCGAAAGCCCGCGTCCAGCACATGCGCGAAAGCTACGGGCCTGTAGCTCAATGGTTAGAGCCGGCCGCTCATAACGGTCTGGTTGCAGGTTCGAGTCCTGCCAGGCCCACCACTCCGGTACAAAACCGGGCACTCTTCCGCCGCCGCCAGAATTGCCGTTCGAGTCCTGCCCGCCCCCACCACCGGACTCGGAACGCAACGACCCCGCGAGCGCCCCGCGCGAGCCGCGAATAGTTATGAGGTCGTCGCCCACTTCGACTACGTCTATGAATTGGCGAACGTATCCCTTGCGCAGCCTCTGATCGGGATCGCGCAACCGCGACTTCACGAGAGTTGAGAAGCGCGCCAAGTTTTCCGGGCTGACCATCTTTCGAGGCAGGCTGCGCTGATGCTCCAAGGCAGCGATCAGGTGGAGCGTTTCTTCGCGTTCTGCGTCCAACGCAGCGTTGTGCTTTTTGAAGAGCTCGTTGTCTTTCACCAAGCCTTCCGACAGGGCGGTTAGCGATCGTTCGATCTTGTCCTCAATGATCTTCAGCGCGCGCCGGAGTTCTCGTGCGCGGACCGCATGGGCTTCATTCCGCTCGCGTGATTTCGTCACGAGCGCTTCAAGCAGCGCCTCCAGTCGCATCGGCGAGAATATGCGTTGCTCAAGTTCGCCGACGACGATTTCGTCAAGCGCCGCCATCGGTACATTGCGGCCCTTGCACTTGGTCTTGCCCTTGTACATGGCCGAATGGCAGCCGTAGTAGCGGTACTTGCCGCTCTTGCCCGTGACCAGCGTAAGGCCGCCGCCGCACGTTGCGCATTTCGCGAGCCCAGTGAGTAACACAGGACCGTTGAGCACCCGCGGCGGCACGCGCGTGGCGCGGCGCGCGCGCAGTCTCTTTTGCACCTCGCGCCAAGTGTGGGGCTCAATTATCACCGGGGTCTCGTACGGGACCCACTTTGCAGGCTCGCGCTTCTTGCCCTTTCGCCAGTCTTTGCGATTGTAATAATGCGTCCCCGCGTAAGCTTCGCGCGTCAGAATTTCGTGCACTCTGTTGGCGGAGAACGCGGTCCCCCGGAGGGTCAAGCCGCGCTCGTTCAAAACGTGAGCTATCGTCCGGATGCCTGCACCATCCATGTAATCGGAAAAGATCTGCCGAACGATCTCGGCGTTGGGCGGGTCGATTTCGAGCTTCTTCTTGTGCGCGTCGCCACGTATCTCGACCGTCACTGTTTTATAGCCGAACGGCGGCCGCGACCCGTTCCAGAAGCCAGCGCGCGCATTGGCTTCCATCGCACGCGATACGTGCTTGGCGTTCTCTCGGCTCTGCTGCTCGTCAAAGATCGCATAGATTTGCCGGATCATCTGCCCGGTGCCGTCGTCGGCGACGGCCTGGGTTATCGAGATAAGCGCTACGTTGTTCTTCTCCAGCGACCGTCGGTGGAGCTCAAAATAGAACGCGTCGCGGAAGAACCGCGAGAAACTGTGCACAAGCACCGCGTCGAAGGGACGCTCTTTTCGCGTCGCATCGTCCATCATGCGTTGGAATTGCGGACGCTTGTCGTCCGTCGCGGATGCGCCCGGCTCGACGTACTCAGCCGCGACCGTCCACCCTTTGTCCCTGCACCATGCTTCCAGCCTGTTGCGCTGGTCGGGGATCGACAGGTCTTTTTCAGCTTGTCGAGCTGTTGAAACCCGCAGGTACAAGGCCACTTTCATCGCACGTCCTCATTCGTCGGACCCGCCAAGCAAATTGGCCAGGTCTTCTCCCAGCACCTGGATCAACAGGTCGAGTTCAGAATCGGATATCGCAAGGGTCCGTGGCAAGTCGCAAACAACAGCGCGCCCTTCAAGAACGACCTTTGCGGCGTCTGAGTTGCACACAGCGCGGAGCCGACGGAGTGGAGACGCTGGCGCGACGCGAATGCTCGGAGGCGATGTGCTTTCGATGATGGAGAGGTCCTGAAGGTCTCGACTGAGAGAAGAGTTTTCCAAGACGCGCGTTCAAACAACGCGATTATCCGCCGAGTTGATCAGCAAATTAGCAGCATGACGAATGGGCAATTGCCGCGTCGTCGCGTGCTGCGTAGGCGCGCTCGTCTCCGTGTCGCACCTCGTGTCCTTATTAGCGTCAGCGACGTTGCCCGGTGTGGCGCCACGTTGCACAACGGCAATCGCCTTGTTTCGCCAACGACAAGAAATGCAGTTCAGCGCTCAAGACCCAGCGACGGGGTCGCCTTGATCTTTCCGCTCATGAGCGAGATCGAATAGCTCTTGCCTATCGCGAGTTGCTGGCTGGCGGCGAGCGGCGCCAACGCCACCGCATCGTTGCGCTCAAGCAAGGCGAAACGGCCTTGGTGAAGGATCTTGATGGCGCGCACCGTCCATTCACGCTCCAGACCGTCGTCGATGGCGATAGCGCGTTTGCCGATCTGCTTGGAGAAGGTCCGCGTCTCGCGGGCTAGTTCTGTATCGCGGAGCCGTTTCAGCGCATCAGGCGTAAACTCGAACCGCCCCGTTAGATCGCGCCCGCCGCTTCTTTCGCGTTCGTGCCACGCGACACGTTGGGCCAAGGCGTCTTTCACCTCCGGCGTGGACGGCAATCTGCCCGCTTCGCCCGCAATCGCGCGCGCTAGTTCTCGGTCGAGTTCGGTCTCGGCGCGCGCGGCGGTTTGGACGTCGAGCGGCAGCGCCGACAGGGTCTGCACCTTGACGCGATTGCCGCGTCCTTTGTGCCGGTGCGGCTCGATTGCGACGAGACCGCCGGGCTCGATGCCTGCGACCGCGCGCCCGCGGACATTGACGAAAACCGGACCGTGCGCCGGACTGCGGACGATCGCATAGGCCTTGCCGGGTCCATCGCCGCGCTGCCCGATCTCTATTACCTCGCCGGCAAAGCTCCCCATCGTCGGCGAATAGAGCCTGAGCTTGCCTTCGCCGGGCGCCAATTCGCGTCCCAACCTGCGCCGGATGTCCAGACCGCGGCCAATCTCGCCGAGGCGATCGCTCCAATCAGGCTGAAACCGAAAGCGGTCTCGTTTCTCCTCCCGCGCCAGGCCCATGTGCGCCAGCTCGCGTACGCGGTTGCGCAACGCCGCACGCAAGACAGGCTCCAGCTTTCGGCCGATGGCCTGAATACGAACCAGACTCCCCGCTTTGATCTCGGTTTCCAACAATTGGTCGAGCCGCGTGTGCCGGGCCGCCCGGGTTTCGCGGTCCAAGGCGAGACGCTCGTCCTCCGGTCCGCGATTGCCGAGCATCTCTGTCGCGACGTCCCGCGCCGCGTGGCGCAAACCTCTGCCGACGTAGTCCCGTGGAATGACAAGTTCGGGCCCATCGCGCCGCCGGCCGCGGAGGATGATGTGGACGTGCGGGTTGTCCGTGTTGTGATGATCAACCGCGACCCAGTCGAGTTCGAAGCCCAGGTCGCGTTCCATCCGCGCCAACGTCCCGCGCGCGAAGTCCTTTAGGTCTTCGATGCGCGCCCCGCTCTCCGGCGCCAGCATCAATCTGAAGTGACGCTTGTCCTCCTGGGCCCACTCCTCCAAGCGCGGCTGCGCCTTAACCTCGTCATGCTCACGGTCATAGAACTGCCCCTTCTGGCCGTCCGCTCCCGCGCCGTCGCGTTCGAGATACTTGCCATGGGCGATGAGCCTGCCGGCGGCGCCGGATCCATGACCCTTATAGAACACGGTGGCGACAACGCGCTGACGAGCGTCGGAAACGAATGCGGTTTTCCCTCCCGTGAGGCGAGCGCGCTGGCCGCTTCCTGTGCGCTCGGACATGAGCTTCGACAGCTTGGCGCCGAGCCCACCACTGCGGGCCCGCGGCGATCGAAGACCTTTGTGCACCTTACCCTTCAGGCCATCGTCGTCTCGGAAGACGTGAAGCTCGCGCGCGGCGCTCAGCGAATGGTCGCGCTCGTTTGGCCGCATCAGCGGTGAAGCAGCGAGTAGCTCTGAAATCGATGCCTTGGGCATGTGCGGCGGCGTTCGATGTTGAAAACGCGCCGTTGCGGCGCATTTCGCCGC